>OLLN01000370.1_pt1 | contig 42419 bp, 41 predicted proteins | sample 1604281 | NCBI WGS metagenome assembly OLLN01 (sample SAMEA104055716, study PRJEB20765) | soil metagenome | biome: Arctic tundra; feature: Polygonal ground; material: soil | place: USA | collected 2011-09 | depth 0-0.5 m | reverse complement strand
GTCCTCCAACCGTAGTTTGTCAGCGCTGGCTTGGCATGTCACGCTTTTCGTCCAAGGTGGTCGCCGGTGCGCCGGCGGCGTACCTGTGGTTAATGCTTTTTCAGGATCAATGCAACAACCCCGCCTCGCACGTCCCCTCGATAACACGCTCCCCCGCTTCGTTCTCGATCCAGGCCTCGATCTCGAGATGGTATTTTGTGGGGTCGATCGAGAGCACGACAAAATGGGCGGTGACCGTGTCGCCGACATAGACCGGCAATAGAAACCGGAGCGTTTGCGAGCGGTAGATCGCGCCGGTTCCGGGAAGCAGCATGCCGACCATCGTCGAGAAGATCGATGCGGTGAGCATTCCGTGCAGGACGCGCCGGCCGAACTTCGTTGCCGCGGCGAAGGCATCGTCGACGTGAAGCGGGTTGACGTCGCCGGTGATACCGATGAAGCGGTGCACGTCGTCTTCCGTGAACGTCTTCGTGAAGCTCGCATGCTGCCCGATGGTGAAGTCGTCGATGCGTGCCATGCCGGTCATCTCGAGAGAATGACACGAGACACGCGAGTGCTAAGCCTCAGCGAGAACAAGCGTAACGGCTTGGTTCGCAGTGCGTGAGGCTGGAACGAGTTGTGTCACTCCACGATCGAGCGTGGCCAGCCGTCCGCCGTGGCGTAAAGCCACCGCAAGCAGATGCGCGTCGGTGATCTGCCTGTGTCCTAGGAGTTTGGTTTCGTCGATGAAATCGCTCGCAGCAATCGAGATGTCGTCCTGCCAGAAGACATGGTCAGCTAGAGCGACGATTCTGCGGAGAAGCGCGATTGCCTCACGGGGAGAGCGTGCATCGGGAAGAATTCGCGCATTCGACGAGACTCGCACGAATCCGCTTTCCGTCAGCGGACAGGTCGCCCAACCCGACTTGTGGTTTTTCTCGAACCAGCGCAGAGCAGCCCGGTGATGGACATGATTCGGCCAGGCGAGAGCGATCAGTAGATTGACGTCCAGAAGGGAAACCACGAATCACTCCTCGTCCAATGCGTCCTTGACGTGTTCGAGTGTGATCGGGGGAGCATCGCGCGCGACTTCGAAGACGGGAAATCCCGAGCGTGTCTTCGACTGACGTCGGGGAGCAAGCCCGTTTCGGGCAAGCTCGGACAGCGCTGCCCCGATGCTCTTGCTTTCCGCCGCCGCCATACTGCGAGCGGCCTGCAGGACATCGTCGTCGATTTCAAGTGTGGTGCGCACCAGCGCATCATCGCATCATGATGCGATAGGCGTCAACTGCTGCTCGTGAAGCCTATTCCAGCTACGAGCGCAACTGCGCCGAACGAGTCGCTCCCTCCGCTACAATCCGCGCCCATGAAGACCGATTCGATGCTCCTCCGCTGCGGCCGGCTGGCTATTCTGATCCTCGCGCTCGTCCCTTCGGTGTTCGCTCAGCCGGCGAGCACGTACCAGTTGCCGCCGAAGGACGTGGTCGACGCCTTCGACGCGGCTCCGCTGCCGGACGCGATCCTCAGTCCGTCGAAGAAGGCCATCGCACTGTCGTCGCGGCGAGGGCAGGCATCGATCAGCGAGATCGCGCAGCCGATGCTGCGGCTGGCCGGAGCGCGCATCAATCCGAACAATTTCGGCCAGCATCGGGCCGGACTGATCTACGCCATCAAGTTGAAGCCGATCGCCGGCGGCGCGGAAATCGACGTGAAGACGCCTCCGAATGCCCGCATCTCCAACATTCGTTTTTCTCCCGACGGCTCGAAGCTGGCGTTTCTCAATACGCGCAGCGATGGAATCGATCTCTGGGTCGCCGATGCGGCCACAGGCAAGACCGTGCTCACCACCAACCACGCGAACTCAACGGCCGGCGACGTCTTCGACTGGATGCCCGACAACGCCACGCTGCTCTGCAAGGTCGTGCCCGAGGGCCGCGGTCCGGCGCCCGCAGAACCGCTGACGCTGGCCGGTCCCAATGTGCAGGTGAGCGAGGGCAAGACCGCGCAGGCCGCGACGTACGAAGACATGATCCGCACGGCGCACGATGAAGCGCTGTTCGAGTACTACTTCACTTCGCAGCTCGCCCTGATCAGCGCAAACGGCAGCAAGACGACCCTGGTCGGCAAGCCGGCGATCTTCGGAGGCGTCTCTCCGTCGCCCAGCGGCGATCTCATCCTCGTCACGAAGATCAAGCCTCCATTCTCGCATCTCATCCCGATGCAGGGCTTCCCCGAAGACGTCGAGGTGTGGGATCGGAAAGGCGCGGTCGTCAAGCAACTGGCCGACCGCCCGAGCCGCGAAGGCGTGCCGCTGACCGGCGTCGAGCCTGGCCCGCGCGGTCATCACTGGCGGCTCGATCAGCCGGCGACGATCTTCTGGACGGAAGCGCTCGACGGCGGCGATCCGAAGAACAAAGTCCCGTTCCGCGACCGCGTGGTTTCGCAGGCCGCACCGTTCTCCGGCCAGCCGGTCGAGCTCGGAAAGACCGAGTGGCGCTCCGGCGGCATCCTGTTCACGGAGAAAGGCGTCGCACTTCTCACAGAATTCGATCGCATTCTGCGGCGCACGCGAACGTGGATCCTCGAGCCTGGCGCGGAGCCGAAAAAGCTTTGGGACCGCAAACAGGACGCGGCGTATGAAAACCCGGGCACGCCGGTCATGCGCATCGACGGCAGCGACAACCGCGGATTCGGCGGGCGCGACGGTCTGGTGATCCAAACCGGCGACTCGATCTATCTGACCGGACAGGGCGCATCAAAGGAAGGCGATCATCCGTTCTTCGACCGCCTGAATCTGAAGACGCTCGCCACCGAACGGCTCTTTCACAGCGCGGCCGACGCCTACGAGAACGTCATCGCTCCGATCAGCGACGACATGAAGACGCTGCTCACGCAATACGAGACGCCGAAAGATGCACCGAACTACTTCGTGCGCGATCTCGCTTCGAACGCGCGCCGCGCCGTCACGGCGTTCAAGGATCCGCAGCCGCAGCTTCGCGGCGTCGAGCATCGCTACGTCACCTATCAGCGCAAGGACGGCGTGACGCTGTCGGCGACCCTCTATCTTCCGCCCGGCTACAAGGAAGGCCAGCGTCTGCCGGTGATCATGTGGGCCTATCCGCGCGAATTCGGCGACGCCGGCAGCGCCAGCCAGGTCACCGGATCGCCGAACCGCTTCACGATCGTGAGCGGCTACTCCCATCTCTTCCTGCTGCTTTCCGGCTACGCCATCTTCGACAATCCGACGATGCCGATCATCGGCGCGGGCGAGACGGCGAACGACACGTACGTCGACCAGCTCGTCTCCAGCGCCGAAGCAGCCATTGATAAGGTTGTAGCGATGGGCGTCGGCGACCGCGACCACATCGGTGTTGGCGGCCACAGCTACGGTGCCTTCATGACCGCGAACCTTCTGGCCCACTCGCGCCTCTTCCGCGCCGGTTTCGCCGAGAGCGGCGCCTACAACCGCACGCTCACCCCCTTCGGCTTCCAGAGCGAGCGCCGCACGTTCTGGGAAGTGCCCGACCTCTACGCGAAGATGTCCCCCTTCTGGTACGCCGACAAGGTCAAAGACCCCATCCTCCTCATGCACGGCGAAGCCGACGACAACTCCGGCACCTTCCCCATCCAGTCCGAACGCTTCTACATGGCCCTCAAAGGCCACGGCGCGACGGTGCGCTACGTAACGCTCCCGAACGAAGCGCATGGCTATGCGGCGAGGGAAACGCTGCTCGATGTGTTGGCGGAGCGGATCAACTGGTTCGACAGGTATGTGAAGAACGCCCCGGCGCGGCCGGTGGCTGCTGCGACGCAGTGAATTGAGACACCCGGAAAGTCGAAAGCCCATCACCACAGAGACAAAGAGATCACAGAGCCCGTCTCCACTCAGTGATCTCTGCGTCTCTGTGGTTCACTATTCTTCGCCGATCCCTACACCGCGCTCGCGATCGCGTTCACGAGTTCCACCGGCTCGATCGGCTTGAACAGGTAGGCATCGAACGGGGTATCGAGCATCCCGGCGCGGCCGGCGGGAAAGGCGCTCAGGGCGACGATCTTCTGGTTCGGCAGTTGCTCCCGGATCTTGCGCGCCAGCGTGTAGCCGTCCATGTGCGGCATGGCGATGTCCGTAATGACGATGTCGGGCGTGTGCTGTTTGATCGCCTCCAGCGCTTGCGGTCCCGATGCCGTTGCCGTCACCTGCGCGCCTGCGCGGGTCAGCACCGTGTACACCAGTCTGCGGCTTTCCTCGTCATCATCGATGAGAAGAATCGTCAGGCCGCCGAGCTTCTTCGGAAGATCCGCGGCCGAGGGGAGCGCGGAGAAGACGATCGGCTCATGACGCGCTGAGGTCAGCGCGCCCAATGGCAGCGTAACCGTGAATGTGGAGCCCTGATCGCGGCCCGCGCTCTCCGCCGCAACCGTCCCGCCGTGCGCCTCGACGAGGTAGCGGACGATCGACAGCCCCAAACCCAATCCGCCGTGAACGCGCGTGTTCGGATTCTCCGCCTGACGGAATGGCTCGAACACATGCGGGAGAAAGCGCGGATCGATTCCCGCGCCGCTGTCCGTGATATCGACTTGCAGATGGGACGCCGTTCGCCGCGCACGAAGCATGATCCGGCCGCTCTTCGGCGTGAATTTCACGGCGTTCGTGAGGAGATTCCAGACGATCTGTTGGAGCCGTGTGGCGTCGGCGACGATCGATCCGAGCTGCGGCCCGAACGTCGTTTCGATGCGGATCATCTTGGCGTCCGCACTCGGACTCACCGTCTCGACCGCTGAGGCGAGCACCTCCTCGATCTCAACATCTTCGACGGTCAGACGCAGTTTCCCGGAGACGATGCGCGACACGTCGAGAACGTCATCAATGAGCCGGGCCTGGAGCTGCGCGCTGCGATTGATCGATCCGACGGCATCCGCGAATTCCTGATCCTCGGGTTTCATGGTCGGAAGGAGACGCGCCCAGCCGAGGATGGAGGTCAGCGGCGTGCGCAGCTCGTGCGAAAGAGTCATCAGGAACTCGTCCTTGGCGCGGTTCGCTTCCTGCGCCACGCGAAACGACGCCTCGGCGCGGCGGCGCTCTTCTTCCGCCTGCAGGCGCGCTTCGCGCTGCTCCAGAAAGGCCTGCTGCACTTCCTCCGCCCGCTTCCGCTCCGTCATGTCGCGTGTCACTTTCGTGAAACCGCGAAGCGTGCGGCGCTCATCGAAGACGGCGGTGATGATCACGTTCGCCCAGAAGCGGGTGCCGTTCTTCCGCACGCGCCATCCTTCATCCTCGACACTGCCGCTCTCGCGCGCGATCTCGAGCTCCCGCGCCGGCTTCCCGTCACGCTTGTCCTCCTCGGTGTAAAACTCGGAGAAGTGATGGCCGATGATCTCGCGCGGCGCATAGCCCTTGATCCGCTCGGCGCCGGCGTTCCACGTCATCACGTGACCTTTAGGATCGAGAAGGAAGATTGCGTAGTCCCTGACCGAGGCAACGAGCAGCCGGAACATCTCCTCGCTCTGGCGGAGCTTCTCGTCCGCTTCGCGCCGCTTCGACAGGTCGCGCGTGACCGTGCCGAAGCCGCGGAGCTTGCCGCTCTCGTCGTATACGGCCGTGATGACGACGTTGGCCCAGAAGCGCGTGCCATCCTTGCGCAGCCGCCACCCTTCATCCTCGTAGCGGCCGGTCTCCCGCGCGACCTCCAGCTCCATCGCCGGCTTGCCGCTCCGAATATCTGCTTCGGGATAGAAAACCGAGAAGTGCCGTCCGATGATCTCCTGCGGCGCGTAGCCCTTGATGCGCTCGGCACCAGCGTTCCACGTCATGATGGTCCCGCTCGGATCGAGAAAAAAGATCGCGTAGTCCTTCACCGAGGCAACGAGCAGCCGGAACGTCTCCTCGCTCTGCTGCAGACGCTCCTCGGAGTCGCGGCGTTGGTCCGTTTCAGTCATCGTCAGTTCGGCGGGCAAGGGTATCCCGAGCGACCAGCCTGGAACGAATGCACTCAAGGAGCGCGCCATTGAGATGGAGGCATCTCAGGTTCCGCCTCGACAGGACGATCTACCAAGCCATTGATGAGAACCTACTCGTGCTGCTATAGGCGGCCGCGTATCGTCATCGCCTAAAGACGGATGTGGGTGATTCTTTCGCGCGAAGCGCTTTGGAGTGCGGTGGCGCCAGCCACCGCTTTGAATCACGCGCCACAAAGCGGTGGCTGCGCCACCGCACTCCAAAGCGACTTCGTCGCGAAAGAAAGGCTACCGAATCGCTCCGGAACAAGAGCGGGTCGCCTCTCGAAAATCAACTTGTTCGCGGACGGAGCAGCGGCTTCATCGTTCCATCCTCGAAGATCAAGTCCGTCTTGCCGTCGGGGCTGATCGTCTCGGCGATGAGGCGCGGCCTGCGGCCGCGGAGCGCGTCGCAAATGCGGTCGTGCAGCGCTTCGAAAGACGACGCGGCGTACTCCGCACTCTGACAGCACGTCGGTCAGCACCGCCACCGAGGGCCGGGGACTTGAGACCAAAGCGTGAGCAGGCGTTGACGTACGTAAGCCTCGGGGCGCACGTTACGGCCATCGGAAAGCGCATCACCGTCTCGCATCTTCGCCAAGACATCTACCGCATCCTTGATGAGGTGATCGAAACCGGACGGCCCGTTGAGATTGAATGGAAGGGACGCGTGGTGCGCACCGACACCGAACGGCTGGAGGGCAGCATCTTCGAGACTCTGACTCCGCATCCCGGCACGATCGTTGGCGGCTCTGAGAATCTCGTGCACATCGACTGGTCGCCGGAGTGGAAACGTGATTTACATTGACCAGATGTCGTGGCGTTCCTTTACGAAGACGCCGGTGCTTCACTCCCTCCCGCGCGAGATCGCCGATAGCTGATCGCCGTGAGTCCCCTCACCGCCGCCGCCACAGTGATAGCGCCAAGCCGAGAACCAGCAATGTCAGTTGTATGAGGTTGATGGCGGATGCGGGTGGGGCTCCTGTCCTGACGAGGGGAATGAACTGAAGGATCAGTCGTCCGCCGAGGTGCTGCAGCAGGAGCAGTGCGAACAGGAAGGGAACCATGGTGCGGTAGCGGATCAGGGCGAATACGCATAGCACGCCAATGATGATGTGCGATAGGCCGAGGAGGGCCCAGAGCGCGACGAACGACTGTGCGGCGGCGGCCGGGTATGTGTCGAGAGGGATTCCGTCGGCGCTGGTCATCACAACGCGGCCGTTGATGATGGAGTTGACTCCGATGGTGCACTTCATCAACGCGAACAGGCCGAAGAGCCAGAGCGCGAGTTTGTGCCCGCGATAGGTGTTGTCGAAGGACCTGGGCAGTAGAAGGTCGAGCATGGTCGTGATGGCTGTACGTGGTGCGGAGTCGAGGGTTTCTGGGGTCCGGTCGAAAAAGCAGATCACTACAGAGACGCAGAGAGCACTGAGGACAGCCCTATCCCTTCACACAAACGAACTGCTTCAGAATCGCCACCGTTCGCACGAGGTCGGATTGGTTGCGCATCACGTCTTCGATGTTCTTGTAGGCGCCGGGGATTTCGTCGAGCACGCCGCTGTCTTTGCGGCACTCCACGCCTTGCGTCTGGGCGATGAGGTCGGCGTTCGTGAATGTTCTCTTCGCGGCGGCTCGCGACATGCGGCGGCCGGCGCCGTGGGAGCACGACTGGAAGCTATCGGGATTGCCGAGGCCTTCGACGATGTAGGAGCGCGTTCCCATGCTGCCGGGAATGATGCCGAGCGTGCCGGCGCCTGCCCGGATGGCGCCTTTGCGCGTGATGATGACTTTCTCGCCGAAGTGGGTCTCGCGCGCGAGGTAGTTGTGATGGCAGTTGACCGGCTCGTCCAGCGTGAGATGCGGGAAGTGGTGACGGAGATTGCGGACGACCTCTTCCAGGATGAGCAGGCGGTTCTTCGATGCGTACTCCTGCGCGAACTCGACGTCGGCGACGTAGGCATCGAACTCGGGCGTCGCTTCGTCGAGGTACGCGAGGTCGGGATCGGCGAGGTGGATCTGCGCCTGCTTGGCGATCTCCTTCGCACGCTTCATATGTCCCTCAGCGATCGTCTTGCCGAAGTTGCGCGATCCGCTGTGAAGCATGATCCAGACGTGATCGCTATCGTCGTGGCACAGCTCGATGAAGTGATTCCCACCGCCGAGCGTCCCCAGTTGGGCCAGTTGGCGGGCACTGATCTTCGCGGCCATGTCCGCCGGAGCGCGGCGCAGCCATGAGGAGGCGCCGCTCGTGGAGTCGCTGTGCGATCCGCCGGGACCGTTCCCGACGGGCACGCCACGCTCGATGGCCTTGCGGAGCTTGGCGGCAACGCCGTCGCCGAAATCGAACGAGGTCAGGTTCGTGCGAACGGCGGCCATCCCGCAACCAATGTCGACGCCGACAGCGGCGGGACAGATCGCTCCCTTCGTAGCGATGACCGACCCGACGGTGGCGCCCTTGCCGAGGTGGACGTCGGGCATGGCCGCGACGTGATGGAACACGAAGGGAAGGTTCGCGATATTCACGAGCTGGTCGAGCGATTGCGATTCGACCTGATCGAGCGGCGCCCAGATCTTGATCGGAACGCGCGCTTTGTTGACTTCGCCAAGGATGGGCATGGGACTCTGTTAATGATTGGGGTGCGGTGTTTCTTCCTTGGCGGGTGTCCGGGGCCGGGGGTCGGGGGTCGGAGATAGGGTTACGCGCGACCTCGCTAGCTGCGGGAAGTCAAACCCGACACCCGATACCCGTCCCCCGACACTTGGCTTCACCGTTGCTTAGTCTCAATAACTCAGAAGGTGAAGGGTGTGTCTGACGAAGCAGAACCGAACGAAGACGCGCGGCGCGCTCTGGTCGTTGACGATGATGCTGCAATCCGAATTCTCATCTCGCGCGTCCTCAGCCGGCGCGGCTTTCTGGTGGACGCCGCTGCCGACGGCGCCGAGGCGATCGAGGACCTGCTGGAGCACGATTACGACCTGATCACGCTCGACCTGATGATGCCGCGCATCGACGGATACGGCGTGGTGAAGTATCTCCAGGAGCACAAACCGGAACTGTTCAACCGGCTGATCGTGATGACTGCGTTCGGGCCGCACGCTCTGGAGAAGATCTGTCCGCCGGTCGTGCGCATGATTCACAAACCATTCGAGATTGACGAGCTGGTGCGCGAAGCGGAGGAAGTGATCGCTTCGTGACGGTCGCTGGTGAAGCAGATTCACCACAGAGCCGCACACGGAGAACCTCGGTGACCTCAGCGTCTCTGTGGTTCAAGAATCGTTTGCAGCTATCAGAGACTGGCCAAGGAGACTTTGAGCGAGCCGGCGCTCGGCGGTGTCAGATTTACGACGTACACAAACGAAGCTCCCCAGTTGAATTGGAAGGTATACGTGTTGCCGGTGGTAGTGGCGAAATAGCCCGGGGCAGACGTGTTGCCTGTGCCGGGACCGCTGGTCACCGTGTAATTGAGAGCGATGAGGTAGCCGTTATTGCCGGCTGCATCTGCCGGTCCGCCGAGGATCGCTACATTGCTGAAGTTCGCCGTGGGCAACTCCATCAGCAACTGCATCCAGCCCATCTGCGAGGAACCCTACGCCGCTTGCATGGAGTTGAGCGTCACCGGCGCGCCGAACGGAAGCGGCACCGGAGTAATGCCGGGAATGCCCGGTCCGATCGCCTGAATCAGCGGCCGGCATCTCTTTAATGAATCGCGGAAGCGCAGAAATGACCGGGCGCGCCCGCGAATCGGCGCGCCCGGTCCCGCTTTGCTACTTACGCTTCATCCGACGTGCGACGCCGGCGCCGTGTTCGGCGCCGGTGAAGGCGCCGGTTCGGGCGACGGTGCTGGCGCCGGCGGCTGTGCCACCGGCTTGCGGCTGCGTCCCAGACGATTCGTCCGGCGCATCTGCGCAAGGTGCGGCAGCAGGCCGGCGTGCTCCGGCTGCTTGACCAGCTTCTTGCTGACGGAGTACGTCAGCAGCGCTGCCTGACCGATGGTGTGAAGCCGCGTCAGGTTCGCCGACGAAACACCACCCAGCATCGCTCGCAACTCGTCCTCGACGGGCGTCCAGCGGGCGCACGTCTCGGCGATCACCTGCAACTCCTCCGCACTGTAACCCACCACTCCCTCCACCTTCGGCGACGCGCCGACGGCATTGATGGCCGCCTGCGCGAAGTCCGGGTTGAGGCTTGCAACGACCCGGCGCGATCGCGCTTCGGTCACCGCCAACTGCACGTAGTCAGGGATCTGCGGACGCATTGCACGAAGCTGATCGAGCATCGCCTCCGGGGTCATGACCGCCGGCGGGTTTGACACCGGCGGGTCTGCCGCTGTCGCGGCGTTGTTTACTACCTTCTCGTTAGACATGGGTATCCTCTCCGCTCCAAACGGAGCTTCTGTTGTGGATCGGTTCCTTCGCCGAATGCGCGGCAAGAGACGCCGATCCGGGTCCACCACCATGAACGGACGCCGCAAATCGCCCGTTCGCCTGCTCCCAGAGGCCGCGAACCTCGGGAGAACATATGGGAGTGGGGCCGGAGGAGCTAACGCTCAACTCCACTTGTCGCCGATCCGGCGAGCCATTGCTCAAGCTATGGCCGGATCAGTACCCCATTCGAGCCGGTCATGTACGACCACCGGTCTCTAGCTCGGGAATCGGACTCCATGGCTCAAGAGTCGCCTCTGCGTGACCGTGAATATAGGTCCGTGTTTCTCGCAAGTCAATAGCTGGGTCACGATCTTCGTAACTTGCTGATTCCACACGGCATTTTCATCTAAACGCCCCGTGACCAAGAGGCAGCTAAGAAGCTCTCTCTTTCTTGCGAGAGGCCTGGAGTCTCTCGCAAGAAGCTCGTGTCTTCTAGCGAGAGACGCGGGCGGTTCTCGCGAGAGACCCTTGCACTTCTCGCAAGAGACTCTGCGCTTCTCGCAAGAACCCCTTGCACTTCTCGCAAGAGACTCTGGGCTTCTCGCAAGAAACCCTTGCACTTCTCGCAAGAGACTCTCGGGCTTCTCGCAAGAGACTCTCCGGCTTCTCGCAAGAGAGTTGGGGACTTCTCGCCAGAGACCCGGGGATTCTCACTCACCTGGACTCCGCCATCCCTCGCGGGGAACGCTGGCGCAAGGCTGTTTCGATTGCCCGCGCGTGCGCGTCGCGGTAGCGTAGCGGCGTGGTGCCGCGCGTGACTGTTCTGTTGGCGACGTACAACGACGAGCCGTTTCTCGGCGCGGCGATCGACTCCGTTCTGGCGCAGACCTTCTCCGGCTTCGAGCTGCTCGTCGTCATCGATGCCTCCACCGATCGTTCGCTCGACATTGTTGAGAGCTACCGCGACCCGCGCGTTCGTCTCCTCGTGAATGAGACGAACGCCGGTCTCGCAGCCTCGCTCAACCGCGGCCTGGCCATCATCGCCAGCGAGTACGTGGCCCGTCTCGATGGCAATGACCTCTGTTTCGCGGAGAGGCTGGCCCGGCAGGTGGCGTATCTCGACGCACATCCCGAGGTCGCCGCCGTCGGCTCCCAGGCGACGCTCATCGATGTCGCGGGACGCAGAATCGGCGAGGTTCGCCGGCCGGTGACCGACCTCGGAATGCGCTGGCACCGAATCTTCACCTGTCCTCTCATCCACAGTTCGGTGACGTTCCGCCGCGCCATCGTGTGGGACGCGCTCGGCGGGTACGACGGGCGCCTCCGTTTCGGCGAGGACTTCGAGCTCTGGCATCGCCTGGCGAAGGAACATGCCATGCGCAATCTCCCCGAGGCGCTCGTTGCCTACCGCGACGACCCTTGCTCAATCAGCGGCCCCGAACGACACGCCGAGCGCAACGGATACCTGGCGCGGAAAGCGCCGATGGTTTACGAGAGCATGCGCGAGGAGCTGCGCTGGGACGATGTTCCCCGCCGCTGGGCGGAGCGCTGGGTTGAGACCTGCGATGCACTGGTCCCGCAGACGGCCGATGACGTCCGTGACGTCGTGGCGATGATCGAGTCCTGCGCTGAACACTTCGCCTCGCTGCATCCCGAGGCCGCCGCGAATGAGGAGGTCATCGCCTATCAGGCGTGGATGTTCGTGCGCGCGCTGGACAAGGCGCCGGTGGCTGGCCGGCTGTTCTCACTGCAGCTCTGGACGATGATTTGGCGCCGTCACCGGAAGACGGCCCTCCGCGCGCTTCCTCGATTCGCGGCCGTTCTCCTCTTCGGCCAGAGCCCTCTCCGTTTCCATCGCATGCTTCGCAGGCGTCGCGCCGAGCGCGTGCGACGCCGGACGTCGTCGACGCCGTAGCGTGACGTCATCGCGTCGCATCGCGAAAGCCGGCGCTGCCCATCTCCGCCAGCTCGCGGTAGAACTGCGACCAGACTCTCATTCCCTGCCGGATGTCGAAACGTTCGACGGCCACCGCGCGCGCGGACGCGACGAGGCGCCGGCGCAGATCCGGATCGCGATACAGCTTCATCATCGCGGCCGCCAATTCGGCATCGGATCCAGGCGCTACGAGCAGCCCCGTCTCGCCGTCCACGAACAGTTCGAGAATCGGCTCGATGCGCGTGACGATGCAGGGCAATCCCTTGAACATTGCCTCGACCGGCGCTCCGCCCCATCCCTCAAACAGCGACGGGAAGACGAATGCGTCGGCCATCTCCAGGCAGGCGCCGACATCGGCACGATTGCCCAGGAAGCGTACGCGGCCACGAATGCCCAACTCGGTGGCGAGCGCTTCGTGAGCAGCCGCCTGCGGCCCTTCGCCGACAAAGGCCAGGTACGCATCCGGAACCGCCGCGGCCACTTCTTTGAATGCGCGCAGCAGCAGCGGTTGACCCTTCTGCGGCGAGAGTCGCCCGACGGTCAGGTAGACGAATGCGCCGGCCGGGATTCCGGCGTCTTTTCGGATCTGGCGCGGCTCCTCGGGACGGCACCGCAGCCTGGTCTGATCGATCGAGTTGTAGATCACGCGTACGGCTGCCGGTGAAAGACCGAGGTTGCGTACCGCCGATCGCTTGACGCTCTCAGAGATGGCGATGAACAGCGGACGCGTGGCCCGCGCCGTCCACCGGTCGAGCCGCTTGAGCACGGCCATCTTGTACACGGGCCACCCGGCCGCACGAATCGTCTCCGCGTCGTAGGTGGGCATGTGCAACGTAGTGATGATGGGAATCGAGGGACCGAGGAGTGTCGAGAGACGCGCGCTCAGGTCCGAATCGAGAAGCCGGGTCTGAATGAAATCAGGGCGGCGCGCGCGCAGGAGAGGAACGAGCCTCCACGGTGCAAACAGCCAGGGCCGCTTACGCGGCAGGTTGAGGCAGATCGTCTCGATCCCGGAGTTCCGAAACTCGGCGGCCAGGTCGTCGGGTGGATGGAGGTAGCAGACAATGTGCGTGAGCTCATCACTGGTGGTGTTGCGCACGATATTCAGGAGCTGATTCTCGGCTCCTGCGCGCGTGAGCGAGGTGACGACGTGCAGGATCGTGATCATCAGGAGGTCAGCCCGAGGGCGGGCTCGCAGCGGCAACGATCCTACGCCACATCGCGCGCGCGAAGCGCTACGCAAGCCAGTGCGAAAGCGGCCTTCCGATCAGCGCGGCTGTTTTGCCGATGTCGTCACGGAACTGTTCCAGCAATTGCCGCCGAATGGTCCCGGATAGGGGCTCAGGACGCCGGAGAAGGAGTCGCTGAATCCGGCCGGTGATGCCGGTGTCACGCAACGAAGGTGGAAGGAGACGGTGGACAAAAAGCCCCGTCTTGACCACGATCCGGTTTGCGACGATCGATCGCGGAACGGCGGCACGGTTGTGACGAGTGGTGACATCGACGTCGAATGTCGGGTCAACCCCGAGGAACTCGTAAAGGTCCTGCATGACCGCGCGCGGGTTCGCTACCAGATCATCGAAGAGGAGCACTTTGATCCGGCTCCTTGGGAATCGCTCGAAATAGCGCGAAAGGTTCGGGTGATAGAGACTCGATTGGAAGTAGTAGCTGCCCGGCCTCATCGCTTCCTCGACACCGCACCGCTCCTCCCCGCCCTGGAGACGGCCAAGGTAGCTCGAGTAGGCGCGGTCAGCGGGATTTCGCAGCGAGACGACCAGCCGTACGCCGGGAAGATCCGCGGCGATCCTGTCGGGAGCCGAGGGACTATTCAGGTAGTGCGTCGTGGCCTCGCCGACGGCGCGTTGCGAGGTGACGTCGCTGAAAAGGCGCTCGTACGCTTCGCGTGAAGCGATCTCCAGCCGGCCTTCGGCCAGCCCTTCGGACCAGAAATACCGCGGCTCCTTCACGGGGCTCATGTAAACGTCGGGATGCTGACGCAGATAGTGATAGAGAGAGGTAGTCCCCGCCTTCGCCGCGCCGATGATGAGGAAGTTCGGAAGGGTCATGCCGAAGCGGATCTTATGCCGCGGAGAAACGTCGGACGAGAGGGATCAGATCGCGCGAGACAGTTTCCTGTAACGCGTTCGAAGGTCTGGCCCCTGACTAAGGCGGTTTAGCGACTGAAGAAGTGCAGGAAACGCGCGCTAGTCGTCCATCGGATTCACCGGCGGTTTGTCGGACTTCTCCGCGCGCTGCAACGCTTCCTTGAACCGCTCGTCGAGAATCCGGGCGCGGTCTTTCTGGCTGGCCATCTCCCTGTCGAACTTCTTTTCCATCTCGCTCTTCTGCGATTCGAGCCCGGCCACCATCGACTCGAGCGAGCCGCCGGCCCGCTTCTCTTTCACTTTGTGCAGGAGAACGTCGCCCGAATTCCGGTCGATGATGATCGTCGCATCGCAGGAGGGACAGTTGATCTCGAAGTTGGTGGCCATGGCTCGGACATTTTAGCGCGCGGCGCCAGCGACGTCGGAGCTTACCGCTGGTGTCATCTATTCGTATCATCCTTCGTGTCATCCTGAGACAGCCGGAGCCGCCCGCGCAAATCGATCCGCTCGCGAAGAATGTGCTCGGCGGCGGAGGACGGCGAAGGATCTCGAATTGCGAGGCATGTGGCGGGTGCATCGTAGTTAGAGATCCTTCGCCGTCCTCCGCCGCTGATCCTGCCAGTTGCAAACGCAGCGCGAGGCAGCGGCTCCGGCTGTCTCAGGATGACACGAAATTCTCTGCGCTTGTTGATGCCAAGTACTTGACATTCGATCGATCGCACCATAAATTGAGCGATCGAGGCCACGATGCGATTCTTCACTTTCATTGCTTGCGTCGCCCTGCTCGCCGGTTGTTTTGCGGGCTCGCGACACATGCCTTCGCTCATCGTCGCTGCGCGCGAGGGCAACGCCCCTGCGATCCGCGAGATCGTCAAGAGGGGCTGCGACCCGAACGCCGCATACGGCGCGCTCAACTGGACGCCGCTCATGCACGCCATCTCCAGAAACCAGATCGAGTCGGTGAAGGCGCTGCTGGATTCAGGCGCCGACGTGAACCGGACGGGCGAGTACGAAACGGAGCCGCGGACGAAGCAGCTTCGCGTTACACCATTGATGATGGCGGCCGGCTACGGCTACACGCCCATCGTGGAGCTGTTGCTACAACGCGGCGCCGATCCCGCGCCCGCCGACGGTGACGGCAATCGCGCTCTCGATTACGCGCTGTCCGGCATGCTCTATCGCCGCACGCTCTTCGAATGCCAGGACAGCACCGTTCGCGCACTGATCGCCGCGAACGCTCCCCGGAACATCAGTCCCGATTCCCGCAAGTGGGCCGGCATCAAGCGGTGCGAGACTCTCGCCCTTTTGCGGTGAAACCATTAACCACAGAGGCGCAGAGGGCACAGAGATAATCAGGATCTCTCTGCTCACAGTGTCTCTGTGGTGATGGGGTTAATCCAGCGCCCTGAGTAAATCCTCCACCAGATCATCCGCGTGCTCCAGCCCCGCTGAGATGCGCAGGAGGTTTTCCGCGGTCCGGCTGCCCGGGCCTTCGCTCGAGTTGCGATGTTCGATCAGGCTTTCCGTGCCGCCGAGGGAAGTGGCGCGGGTGAAGATTTTCGTTTTGGCGGTGACGGCCAGCGCGGCTTCGCGTCCGCCGCGGACGTTGAGCGAGAGCATGCCGCCGAACGCGGACATCTGTTGCGCGGCGATGGCGTGGCCGGGATGCGATTCCAACCCGGGGTAATGCACGGCCTCGACGCGCGGATGTGTTGCCAGGGCGCGCGCGAGAGCCATGGCGTTCTCGCAATGCACGCGCATGCGCGCGGGGAGCGAGCGGATGCCGCGCAGGATGAGCCATGAGTTGAAGGGCGACGCCACGCCGCCGGTGATCTTGCGGCAGTGCTCGACAGCCTCGGCGAGCTCGTTGCGTTGCGCGAAGGCGAGTGACCCGCCCTGCACGTCGCTGTGTCCGCCGAGGTACTTGGTGGTGGAGTGGAGAACGACGTCGGCGCCTTGTTCGATGGGGCGCTGCAACGCCGGCGTGGCGAACGTCGCATCGGCGATGAGGATCGCCTTGGCCTCGTGCGCGATCCGCGCGAGCGCGGAGACATCCGCGATTCTCATCAACGGATTCGACGGCGACTCGCACCAGATCGCGCGCGTCGATGGGCGCACCGCCGCCTTCACGGCATCGAGATCGTCCATCGCCACGAAGTCGAAGGCCACGCCCCAGCGGTTCAGGTATTCCGAAGCCAGAGCGCGCACGCCGTAGTAGCTCTCGTCCTGCAGCAGCACGTGCGAGCCGTCCGGCAGCGACTGCAGCAGGCATGTCGTCGCCGCCATCCCCGAGGCGAAGGCCAGCGCGTGCGAGGCGGAATCGATCGCCGCAAGCGCTTCTTCGAGACGCACCTGGGTCGGATTCCCGTCGCGGATGTAACTGAATCCGTGCGACGGCTCGCCGTCTTCGGCGCGCCGCTCGAACGTCGTCGAAAGATGAATGGGGGCCGCGATGGCACCAGTTTCGTCGTCTGCCCCTGCTCCGGAGTGAACCGCCTTCGTTTCGAATCGCATAATGGAAGGATAATCTGTCGAGAGATCAGAGATTAATCAGAGATTAGAGATCAGAGATCAGGAGACCGGCGTCCTGATCTCTGATCTCTGATCTCTGATACTCATTCAACGTACTCAGATCCTCATGGCCCCACGCCGGTCCGCGTTTCTGGCAGTTCTCGTCTTCATGACTGCGGCAGCAGCACTCGCCCAGCCGGTGATGACCTATGTTTACAACGCCCCTGAGTCGGCGCTGGACGTGCGCTATCAGTATCACTGGGAGATATTGAGAACGGCACTGGAGAAGACGACGCCGAAGTGGGGGCCTTACCGGATGGTGAAGTCGGAGCTCATGACCGAGCGCCGGCAGGCCCTTGAGCTGAAGAACGCCACCGGCAAGCTGACGGTGATGTATCTGAGCACGATTCCGGACTTCGAGCGCAATCTCATCCCGATCCACATCCCCGTCGACAAGAACCTCGGCGGTTACGGCGTCTTCCTGATTCGCAAGGACGAGCAGCAGCGATTCGCGTCCGTCCGCTCGCTTGCCGACCTTCGCAAGTTCACGTACGGACTCGGCCTCGGATGGATCGACGTCGACATCCTCAACGCCGCGGGCCTTCCGGTGGTGACCGGATCGAGCTACGACGGTCTGTTCGAGATGCTGGTCAAAAAGCGCTTCGACATCTTTCTGCGCGCAGCGGTGGAAGTGCTCGACGAATACGATCAGCGCAAGAACCGTCTCCCCGATCTTTACATCGAAGACAACCTCATCCTCTACTATCCGCTGCCGATGTACTTCTGGTTTCCGAAGACGGCGGAGGGGCGGCGCCTAGCAACGCGTGCTGAGGAAGGGATGCGGATGATGATCGCCGACGGAACGTATGACCGCATCTTCGACAAGTATCAGCGGCACAAGATCGAGCGCCTGCGTTTGAAGAGCCGGCGGATTATCAGGATCGGCAATCCGTTTCTCGGACCGGAAGTCCCGTTCAGCGACAAGCGGCTCTGGTTCGATCCGCAAACGTACAAGTAAATGCGCTCACGCAGAGCTTCGCTCGCCATGGTTGTCGCCGCAACGCTGGTCGCGGTGACAACTGTCCTGCTCGGCACCTACGGCGCTCTCACCTACCGGGCGGACGCAAAAGCGCAGCGGGACTCCCTCCAAAGCCTCACCACGCGACAGGCAACCGAGCTTTCCGTAGCGCTGGCACTCCCGGTCTGGAACGTCGATCGTGCGCAGATCGATAAAGTGATCGAAGCGATGTCCCAGCCGAAGTCCGTTTACGGAATCGCCGTTCATACCGCCGGCGAGGACGTTGGCCGCCTCCGAAATTCGGATGGAAAGTTCAGGCCGTGGGATGGGAAATCCGAACCCGAAGGCATGCTCGTCGAGGAGCAGACGATCATCTTCGGCGGCCATCCGATCGGAACCGCGCGCCTGCTGGTGACGCCGGAGTACCTTCGCAACGATCTGCGGTCGTCACTCGTCCGCCTCGTCACCACGATCATCGCGGTCGATGTGCTGCTCGTGCTCTGCACGTACCTCGTCCTCTTGCGCGTGGTGGTTCGCCCACTGAATGAGATCGAAGAGTATGCCGTTGCCGTCAGCACGGGAGTGGGACTACAAAACGCGCCGCAGCCGGAGTCGCTTTTCACGGCCGATCTGGAGAACCTCCGTTCCAGCATTGCCACGATGGTTCTCCAGCTCGATCAGCGTTACACCGAATTGAAGGAGCAGGAAGACTTCACGAACACCGCCATCAACGCCATTACGGGCGTCTTCTTCGTTCAAGACCGGGAAGGGCGGTTCATTCGATGGAACGACAACATGGCCCGCCTGGCCGTTGGCGATCACTTATTGGCTGACCGGTCCGAGCGCCGCCTCATTCATCCCGACGACCGCGAGCATGTCGAACAAAAGATCAGCGAGGTATTCGAGACCGGTCAGGCGGAGGTGGAAACCCGCCTGGTGCTCAGCAGCGAGGTGAAGAACTACGTGCTCAACGCCAGGCGGATGGATGTGCGCGGCCGCCCGTTCATAGTGGCCACCGGCGTGGATATCACGGAGCGACGGCAAGCCGAGGCGGAGCAGCGCCGGCTGCAGAGCGAGATCGCACGATCCGCGGCCGAGTGGAAGGAAACGTTCGACACCGTCACCACGCCGATTCTGATCACGGAGGAAAACGGAGCGATCGTGCGCGTGAACCGCGCCGCCCTTGAGCTGACCCACCTCTCCGAGGAGCAGATCAGCGGGATGCCGATCGCACAACTCTCCAGCACCGAGCCGTGGCACACCGCCCGACAGCTCGTCTCGTACATCGCCACCGAACACCATGGAACATCGGCGGAAACGAAAGATGCGGATGGCAGAACGTGGGACATCAACATTTCCCACTTCGCCGCTCCGAACGACGGCTCGGAGCGTTTCATCCTCGTGTTGTGGGAGATCACCGGCATCGTGGAGCTGCAGGAATCGCTGCGCCGGAGCGAGACCGTCTCAGCGATGGGAAATCTCGTCGCCGGCGTCGCGCACGAGGTGCGCAATCCGCTCTTTGGCATCTCCGCCACCCTCGATGCGTATCAGGACGAAATGAGCCGGCCAGGCTACGTCGAGTTCGCGGCGACGCTGCGGCAGGAAGTGAACCGCCTCATTCATCTCATGAAAGAGCTGCTCGAATACGGCAAACCGGGCGCACTCTCCATCGAGCGCGGAAGCATCCAGGACGTCGTTGCGCAAGCTGTTGAAAGCCGGAAGCAGGCCGCACGCGCGGCGCATGTTCGCGTCGTGAGCGACATGAGCAACGGCTTTCCGACGCTGTTGATGGACCCCTCGCGCCTCCGCCAGGTATTCGAGAACTTGATCGACAACGCCATCCAACACTCGGAACGCGGCGGCAAGGTTCAGATCAGCGGATCGATCGTCGAGCACGCCGGCCGTCACTGGGTGGAGTGCCGCGTCGACGATGAAGGCCAGGGCTTCGCTGTCGAAGACCTCGAGCGCGTTTTCGAGCCGTTCTTCACGATGCGCGATGGCGGCACTGGCCTCGGCCTCTCCATCGTGCAGCGCATCGTCGAAGAGCATTCCGGCAAAGTATTCGCCGCCAACCGGCCGGAAGGCGGCGGCAGCATTCGCGTGCTCTTCCCGCTAGCGGGCAACGGGGCCGCGGCGAAAAGTGTCGCATCATGACGGACATGACCCGAAACCGCGTGCTGATCGTCGACGATGAACCGTCGATCCGGATGGCCATTCGCCGCTTTCTCACGACCTCGGGATTCGAGGTTTCGGACGCCGACAACCGCAGCTCCGCGCTGGCGCTGGCGCGCAAAGAACGGCCTGACGCCATCATTCTCGATTACAAGCTGCGCGACTGCACCGCGCTCGATCTCCTGCCGCAATTCCTGGCCATCGATGCCGAGGTCGCCATCATCGTGCTGACGGCGCACGCCAGCGTCGAGCTGGCCGTCAGCGCGATCAAGGAAGGCGCGCAGCAGTTTCTGACCAAGCCGGTCGAGCTGCCAACGCTGCTGGTCATCCTCAATCGCACGCTCGATACGCAGCGCAGCAGGCAAGCGGATCAGGCCGACCGGAAGAAAGAGTCGCGCGACGTTCTCGATCCATTCACCGGCACGAGCGCCGCCGTTCGCCAGCTCGAAGCCGACGTCGAGAAGATCGTCTCCACCGACCGGCCCATCCTGATTCAAGGCGAGACCGGAACCGGAAAAGGAATTCTGTCGAACTGGCTTCATCGCAATGGCCGGCGGAAGCAGGAGCCGTTCGTCGATCTGAACTGCGCCGGGCTGTCGAAAGACTTCCTCGAGTCGGAGTTGTTCGGGCACGAGAAAGGGGCCTTCACCGGTGCGGTGCAGGCCAAGCAGGGCCTCTTCGATCTCGCGCACCGCGGCACGCTCTTTCTCGATGAGATCGGAGACGTCGATCTGCAGGTGCAGCCCAAGTTACTCAAAGTCCTCGAAGACAAACGCTTTCGACGGCTTGGCGATGTGAAAGACCGCTTCGCCGACGTGCGGCTGATCGCGGCGACGCATCACGACATGAACAATCTGGTGCGGACAAGAGCGTTTCGCGAAGATCTCTACTTCCGCATCAGCACGATCGTCCTTCGTCTGCCGTCGCTGCGGGAGCGGCCGGAGGACATCCCTGCGCTGGCCGATGATCTCCTGGCGCGGATCTCCCACGAGCTTGGCCGCTCCGGAACGAGCCTGGCTGCCCCCGCTGTCCGCGCGTTGCAGCAATACTCGTGGCCGGGCAACATCCGCGAGCTGAAGAATGTGCTGGAACGTTCGCTTCTGTTGAGCGAGCGAAACGAGATTCAGCGCGGCGATCTGCGCTTCGAACATCCGACGTCCGAGGGGGCGGCGGAGGATACGCGGCTGACGTTGACCGAGGTCGAAGCGCGTCACATCACGCGCGTTCTCAAAGAAGAAGACGGCGTCATCGACCGCGCCGCCAAGCGCCTCGGCATCACGCGAAACACGCTCTATTACAAGGTTCGCAAGCACCGGATCGCTTTACGCAAAGACCCGAAAAGCGCTACGTAGGTGAGATCGCGAAATCGCGCTGGTACGGCTCGATCCTCGACGCGAACTCCGCACTAGGCGTTGTCACTCCGAACGCCTCCAGAATGACCACCGACGGCGCGGCGGGGTGATCCATGTGCTGCTCGTGCCGTTCCAGATTGCGAAGCAGAGGATGATCGCTCTCGCCGTAGGATTTTTCCTCGACATGAGCAAAGCCCGCGGCCCGCAAGGAGAGCTCCAGCATGGCGCGGTTGTAAAGGAAGCGATGGCCCCAACCGTGGAATGCCCGATTGATTTCAAGACAGCCGGCCATCTGTTCGCTGACAGTCGTTTCATCTGGCAATTTGTAGTGGGTCACCCAAACCCAATCGAGATTTGGCGTCGATACCCGCAAAACGCCGCTTGCACAGAGGGCTCCACGCGACGCATGGAAGAAATTGTGGCCGTCTACGAGGCTGAGGTGCTCGATGAAGTGTTCCGCGAAAATGAGCTCGACGTCGCGGAACGGCCACGGTTGTCGGATGTCGAGCACCACATCAACGCCAGGCAGCGGCGCGATGTCGACGTTCGTCCATCCAGGCAGGGTGATTGGGCCAGAACCAATGTGTAGCCTCATCCGGAGGCATGGTATCTCAGGGCCCATCCTGTTCTCGCCGGCCAAAGAACGCGACTCAATCGCACTGCGCAAAGATTCGAAAAGCGTGTTTGAATAATCGAAATACGCGCCGATTCCAATCTCGGTCAGTCGGTCTAATCCGTTGAATCGATAGAGGTTTGCGTTGCGCTGAGCCCGTGCCAGGAAGTGGCCTTGCCGTTGCGATAGACGGCGGTCATGAACCCATGCACACAACCCCGTCCTCGGCCGAGGATGCTTCTCGTCGAAGATGAGATCGTCCTTCTCGCGGCTCTCAAGAAGTACTTCACCCGCGAAGGATATGCGGTCGATTGCGCACGTGAACTGGAAGAAGCGGAAGCGCTGATCGCCACGTCGTACTACGACGTCGTCATCGCGGATCTCCGACTCTCCGGGACGTACGCGGTCGAAGGCCTGGCGATCCTGCGCTTCGTTCGCCACAACTCCCGCGGCACGAGGGTGATCATCCTCACCGCGCATACGGCGCCCGGAATTCAGCGAAGCGCACAGGCTCTCGGCGCCGAGGCGTTCCTGCCGAAGCCGACGCCGCTCGCCGAGATCTCGGCCTGCATCGACCGTCTGATGGGGGTGGCACCGTGACGCGCCACTCGCTGATGGACGACATCCTCGCGCCGGGCGGTCTGTCGATTCTGTTCCAGCCGATCTTCGAGATCGTGAACGGCGATCCGGTGCTCTTCGCGCTCGAAGCGCTGGCCCGCGGTCCGAAAGGCTCGAACGTCGAGTGCGCGAACGTGCTCTTCGAGTACGTGCGCCGCAAAGGGAAGGAGACCGAGGTCGATCGTGTGTGCATTGCACGCGCCGTTGCGGCAGCGGCAGGCGTGCCCGGCGCGCCGGCGATCTCGATCAACGTTCATGCCTCGACTCTCGAGCGCGATCCGCACTTCGCCGCGTTTCTCAGTGAGATCTGCAGCAAAAACGGCGTGCCGGTCTCGCGGGTGATTCTGGAGATCGTGGAGCAGCAGAAGTTCTGGGATGAGCGCGCGTTCTTCGGCGCCCTCGCAGAGCTGCGCGTCCTCGGCGTCCGCATCGCCCTCGATGACATCGGCATCGGCTACTCCAGCCACCGCATGCTCATCGAGGTCCGGCCCGACCTTTTCAAGATCGATCGTTACTTCATCACCGGAAGCGCGGAGAACGAGTACTCACGCGCTGCCATCGAATCGATCGTCCTCCTGGCATCACGGCTCGGCGGGCGCGTCGTCGCCGAGGGCATCGAGGAGGTTCGCGATTACGAGACGGTCACCGCGCTCGGCATCGACCTCGTGCAGGGCTACTACTTCGCGCGTCCCTCTTTCCCGGCATCGTTCGGTGCCGCACCCATCCATCACGACTCGTCTTCCGCAACGCACTGAAAGGAGCAAGGCTCATGAACCGAAAAAAGATTCTTCTCGTCGATGACTCCAGCACGATCCTCATGATGGAGAAGTTCATTCTGAGGAACGGCCCGTACGATCTCGTCACCGCGGCAAACGGTGAAGAGGGAGTGCGGAAGGCTTCCGAACATCTCCCCGATCTCATTCTCCTCGACGTGATCATGCCGAAGATGGGCGGCTTCGAAGCCTGCCGGCTGATCCGCAGCGCGGAGAACACGAAGACAATCCCCATCATCATGGTGACGACGCGCGGCGAAGCGGCCAACGTCGAAGCCGGCTGGGCGAACGGCTGCACCGACTACGTGACCAAGCCGATCAACTCGATTGAGCTGCTCGCCAAAGTCCGCAACTTCCTGGGCGATGGTGCCGCCGAGGTGCTGCAGTGAGCGCGGAGGAAAAGAACCGCTCGTACGTCACCGTCGTTCGCGAGGAGCTGCAGCAGTACACGCAGGGACTTCTCCGCGAGAACGAAAAGCTCCGGGCCATGGCCACCGCGCTCGAGAGCGACAAGCGCCGGCTGGAGCTGGAGATCATCGAAGCGCGCGTCGTTCTCGATCAGCAGGAAGAACTTCGCCGGAAAATGGAATCGTTCGAGGCGGCACGCACGGAGATGCTGACCGAGGTTACACGGCTGGTGCAGGCGCGCGACGCCGCCACCCGTGAGCTCGATCTGCTGCGAACCCGCATCGGCGACGTCGAGCGTGAGAACGAGACGTATGCCGCGCAGTACCACCAGATCGAGAACCAGAGCAGCAATCTGTCGAACCTCTACGTCGCCTCGTACCAGCTTCACGCAAGCGTGGAGCGGGACGCGGTGCTGAGCACGATTCAGGAGATCGTCGTCAATCTGATCGGCTCCGAAGAGGTGGCCATCTTCGAGCTCGACAGCGACGCGCGAGAGTTCCGCCTCTCCTCGTCCTTCGGCGTCGACAGGATGCGGCTGAAGAGCTTCAAGGCCGGCAGCGGTCCGATCGGCAAATGCCTCCTCGGCGGCGAGGTCTTCGTCAACGACAACGCCGCGGGCGGCGAAGACAAGCTCACGGCGTGCGTGCCGCTGAAGATCGGCGAGCAGATCATCGGCGCCATCCTCGTCTTCCGCCTGCTCGAGCACAAACAGGCGTTGCAGGCGGTCGATCACGAGCTGTTCGAGCTGCTGTCCATCCACGCCTCGACCGCGCTCTACTGCGCCAACCTTCACAACTCGGTGGCCAATACGCCCCTGGCGGTGCTGGGATGAAGGCGCTGTTTGAGGCCGGCGGCGAGCTGCCGATCGAAGAGGGCGACACGATGAAGCGGGTCTATCTCTACCCGGGACAGATCGTGACCTCGGGCCAGCCGCTCATGGTCAGCACGATCCTCGGCTCTTGCGTCTCCATCTGTCTCTGGGATTCGGCCGCCAGGGTCGGCGGCATCAATCACTATCTGTTGCCCACCAATCCGCTGAACGGACAGTCCGACCTTCGCTACGGCAACACAGCGATCGAACGGCTGATCGAAACGCTCCTCGGACTCGGCGTGAAGAAGCAACGGATCGTGGCCAAAGTCGTCGGCGGCGCATCGATCCTCTCCAGCTTCGCTGGGACACGCCAGTCGATCGGCGACCAGAACGTCGAAGTGGCCCGGACGCTCCTGACCAAACACGGCATCACCGTCAGCGGCGAGCAGACCGGCGGCACCCGCGGCCGGAAACTTCTCTTCCACACAGGCAACGGCTGCGTCTTCAGCAAGGAGATTTGACGATGAACGCCTTCCCCATCAGCGACGCCGATCGCCAGCAACTCATCGATGCGTTCGTCGCCGAGACCGACGACGTCCTCGACGAGATCGAACAGCTCCTGCTGCGTCTCGAACAGAACCCGGAAGAAGACCAGCTCCTGCACGAGATCTTCCGCGGCGTCCACACGCTCAAAGGCAATGCCGCCTGCCTGCAATTCGACGAGCTGACCCGCTTCGCACACGTCATGGAGGAGTTGCTGGACGGGATGCGCGAAGGGCGGCTCGACGCCACCACCGCGCACGTCAGCCAACTGCTCGACGCGGCCGATGCGTTGCGCGACATCGCGGTGCGCTCGGTCAACGGCGACGGCACGCTGAGCGATCCGCAGGAGGCGCTGCTGGCGCAGGTAACTGCATGGCAAGCCAACGGCGGTATGACAAGCTCCTCACTTGCTAGCGGCGCGGCTGCGCAAGAGCCGGCGCGGGCTGCCCGCCCATCGCGCAGCCTGCGCGTCGGGATCGACAAGCTCGATCGCATGCTCAACCTCGCCGGAGAGATCGCCACCATCCGCGGCACGGTGCGCCAGCTCGTCGAGCAGAGCGGCAACGACGAGAAGACGCTCGACGCCGTTCGCGAGCTGGACCGCCTCAGCTTCGATCTGCAGGAATCGATCATGAACGTGCGGCTCGTGCCGGTCGGACCGTCGCTTCGTCACTTTCACCGCGTCGTGCGCGACCTCGCTTCTTCCCAGGAGAAGCGCGTGATGCTCGTGCTCGAAGGGGAAGACGTCGAAGTCGACACCACCGTCATCGAACAGTTGAAGGACCCGATCACGCACATGATCCGCAACGCGGTCGACCACGGGATCGAACTGCCAAACGTGCGCGCCGGAAAGGGAAAGAATCCCGCCGGCACGATCCGCATCGCTGCCGCTCACGACTCCGGCGGGATCATCGTTCGCTTCTCCGACGACGGCGCCGGCTTGAATGACGCCGCGATCGCCGAACGAGCCCGCGGTCTCGGCCTCGATCCCGAACGGATGTCCCGCCAGGACCTCTGGGATCTGACGCTGCGTCCCGGATTCTCCACGGCCAGCCAGGTCACCGATCTTTCCGGCCGCGGCGTTGGGATGGACGTCGTCCGCCGCAACGTCGACTCGATGCGCGGAACACTTAGCGTTCACTCCGAGCCTGGCGCCGGCACAACCGTCGAGATCCGCCTGCCGTTGACGGTCGCCGTTATCGAAGGCTTCGCCGTCGGCGTCGCAAATGAGACGTACGTCATCCCGATCGACAACGTCATCGAATGCACGGAGATGCCTGTGGGCGGCAGTGAGGCTACCGGCGTCATCGACCTTCGCGGCGAGCCGTTGCCGTTCCTTCGCATCCAGCGTGTCTTCGGCCTGGACGCCTCGCCGCACGCACGCGAGAACGTCGTGGTCGTCGAGCACAAAGGCGGCCGCGGGCGCGCCGGCATCGTCGTCGATGCGCTCTTCGGCAGCAGCCAATTCGTCATGAAACCAATGGGCCGCTTCCTGCGGCAGGTGGACGGCGTAGCCGGATCGTCAATCCTCGGAAACGGGCGTGTGGCCCTGATCCTCGATGTCCAGCAGATCATCAACCGCGCTGCCGACGCCGCTGCCATCCAGGCGAGGAGTTACGCGTGAGCCGCCTGATGCGCGCGTTCGTGAACCTTCTCGACCGGCTCGTCGCGATGATTCACCCAAGGCACGGTCGCAAACGCAAGCGAGTCACGATGCGGTACCTGATGCTGCTGTTCCTCGCGGTTTCCGCAATGCCCTTTATCGCGATCACAGTCACAAACAATTGAACACGACAGGAGAGTTACATGGTTAGCATACGGAAATTCGGAAAACACGTACTCGCGGTGGCGATCCTCTCGCTCGCCGGCCTCAGTACAGCTACAGCGGGCAGCCTGCCCGCCGACACCTGGCGAAGCGCTGTCAATGAGAATGCAGCCAGTCTTCGCAGGGGTGATTACAGCAACTCATTGAAGACTGCCGAGCGCCTGCTCTCCCAAATGGTAGAGCGCCTCGGCGCCGGAAGTGCCGAGGATGAAATGCTCGCCACCGCGCTCACGCAAAAGGCGTTGGCGAATGCCGGTCTCGGAAACATCAACGATGCCCTCTGGTATTGGTATATCGCTCAGGGGATTTCGCCGACCGCGGCAAAGAGCGACCTCTCGGGCTTTGGCGCTCCCGGCGAATTTCTCAAACGGCATCCGTTCGCGGTCGCCGAGTCAAATCCCGGACCCGGAACGACGCCGGCCCGCGTCCTCAAGCAGGTGGTGCCCAACTTTCCATCCGGAGCGTCGCGCTTTGGCGCGGGCGATCTCATCGTCCACATCATCATCGACAGGAATGGCTCGGCAACGTTGCCGCACATCGTTCATCCGCTTCCCGCGCCGACGCTTTCCTACGTCGCGCTCGAGGCATTGAAACGCTGGCAATTCGCCCCTGCGAAGCAAAACGGCGAGGCTGTCTCGTTTCCCTTCAATCTCACGGTGCATTACAAACTCTAACCGCTGCACAAATACTCGAAAACCGTGTTCGATTAATCGAAAAGCACGCGCTGCCAGAATACCTGCCAGATCCTTAAGTCGTTTACATCAAGTTAGTTAGTCCACGTGCCGCAGGCTCGCGCCAACTGGCCTCACCGTTGCGATCCTCGGTATTCATCCAAGGCATTTCCCATCGTCAACCATCAACCGTAGTCGGACCTAACCTTCATCAGGAGCATTGAAAACATCATGTTCAACAACTGGAAAATCGGAAAGAGACTGGGGCTGGCCTTCGGGATCAGCATCCTGCTGGTAGCAGTCGTCGCGGTAGCCGGCTTCTGGGGCCTCTCGCAGGCGGTCCAAACCACCTACGGAATCCTGCATCACGACGCCAAGATGATGGAGCAGGCCTCGCAAGCGCAAGCCAACGGCCTCGGACTGCGCCGCTATGAGAAGGATTACTTTCTCAACATCGGCGACAAAGAAAAAGAGACCGGCTACACGGACAAGTGGAACAAGGAGCACGCCGACCTGGTCGAGAACCTCAACACCCTCGACAAAGTGAGCACGCTTCCGGAGGACAAGGAACTGTTGAAGGTCCTCCTGGCCGACTTCTCTACGTACACAATCGGCTTCCAATCGGTGCAGGCGCGGATTGCCGACAAGAAGATCAAGACTCCCGCCGATGCGAATGCGGCGATGACGCCGTTCAAAGACGACATCCGCCGGCTCGACACCTCTCTCGAGGACTTCGCCGCCAAGAACGTGGAGCGCATGAAGGCCAAAGAGAAAGTCGTGGCCGATGCAGAGTCTCGCACCCGCAGCGTCATGTGGGTCGTCTTTGTCGTCGGATTCATTCTCGTCTCATTCATGACCGTTGCCGTGACCCGAAGCATCACGCAGCCGATTCTCAGCGTGGTCAGCATCGCGGAGAAACTCGCCGAGGGCCAGACCGACTTCGAGATCGAGTCGGGCGGCAAGGACGAGACAGGCGCGCTGCTCTCGGCCATGAAGCAGATGATCGACTCCAACAACCAGATGGTCGTGGCAGCCACCGGCCTGGCGGCCGGAGATCTTTCCGTCCGCGTCACGCCGCGCTCCGATCACGACGCCCTCGGCACCGCTCTCTCGAACATGATCGAGCGCCTCACCGAGATCATCGGCGAAGTCCGCAGCGGCGCCTCCTCGCTCACCGTCGCCTCCTCGCAGATCTCCGCAAGCGCGCAGTCGCTCTCGCAGGGCACAAGCGAACAGGCCTCATCGGTCGAAGAGACAACCTCCAGCCTCGAGGAGATGAGCGCGTCGATCACGCAGAACGCCGAGAACAGCCACCAGATGGAAACGATGGCCGTCAAGGGAACGAAGGACGCCGAGGAGAGCGCGCAGGCCGTCAAGCAATCCGTCGAGGCCATGACCAAGATCGCCGAGAAGATCTCCATCATCGAAGAGATCGCCTACCAGACCAATCTGCTCGCACTGAACGCTGCCATCGAAGCAGCGCGTGCCGGCGACCACGGCCGCGGCTTCGCCGTCGTAGCAACCGAAGTACGCAAACTCGCCGAGCGCAGCCAGGCCGCGGCGAAAGACATCGGAGCGCTGGCAACATCCAGCGTCGACGTCGCGCAGCGTTCCGGCCGCCTGCTCATCGAGCTCGTGCCGACCATCCGCAAGACCGCCGACCTCGTCCGCGAAGTGACCGCCGCTTCGATCGAGCAGTCCGGCGGCGTGGCGCAGATCAATCGGGCCATGACGCTCGTCGATCAGGTCACGCAAAAGAACGCCTCGGCATCCGAAGAGCTGGCCTCTACCGCGGAAGAGATGTCCTCGCAAGCCGAGGCGCTGCAGCAGACGATCTCCTTCTTCAAGAACTCCACCGGGGGCCACAACAACGCGCCGGTACGGCAGCACGAGACGGCCACTCCGGTCACTCCGTTCCGCGGCGCGCGTCCCATCCCCGTCGCGGCCAAGAGCGCTACTCCTGCGGCGTACGCGGACTACACGCATTTCTAGGACACGACGATGAAGACCAACGACGTAGTGAAGTCGCTCAATCAGTACCTGACGTTCTTCCTGGCAGGAGAGGAGTACGCCCTCTCGATCCTGCAGGTCACCGACATCATCGAATGCGGCGTCGTCACGCGGGTCCCGGGCACACCGCCCTGGATCCGCGGCGTCCACAACCTGCGCGGAACGGTCGTGCCGGTGATCGATCTTGCCATCAAGTTCGGTCTGCCGGCCACCGAGATCACGCGTAGGACGTGCGTCGTGATCGTCGAGCTTCACGTCGACGACGAAGCCTTGATCATGGGCGTGATGACCGACTCCGTGCATCAGGTCGTCGAGCTCGGCCCCGATCAGATCCAGGCGGCACCGGCGTTCGGTCCGCGCGTTCGCGTGGACTGCGTCCTGGGCATGGCCACGAGCAACGGCAAGTTCGTCGTGATCCTCGACATCGACCGCATCCTGGCCTGCGATGAGATTCTCACCGCTGCGTCGGTAGCCGTCGATGATCCAGCCAGTCCGGCGGTCGAAGCTTGGCTCGTCGATCTGCCCAATCACCTCAGCGTCGCCGAGTAGACGGAGAAGCAGCCGTGACCGCCATGATCGACGCTAACACCATCCGCCCGTTGTCCGACCGCGAGTTCCGGTCGCTGCAGGAGCTCATCTATCGCGAGGCCGGGATTCATCTGTCCGAGGCGAAGAAAGCACTCGTCAGCGGCCGGCTCACGCGGCGGCTGCATGCGCTGGGTCTCGACAATTTCAAGGACTACTACGAACAAGTCGAGGCGAGTGTCGATGAGCGCACTGCGATGCTTGATTGCATCTCGACCAATGAGACGCGCTTTTTTCGCGAGCCGAAGCAGTTCGACTTTCTCGAAGCGACGGTGTTGCCGCATTGGCGCGCCCTCGGCGACTCCGGCACGATCCCGAAGAAGATCCGCGTCTGGAGCGCGGCCTGCTCCAGCGGCGAAGAGCCGTACACGCTGGCCATGGTCCTCGGCACGCACTTTCCGGACAGCGACGGATGGTCCGTCGAGATCCTGGCGTCGGACCTGTCGACACGCGTTCTCTCGGCCGCCCGCGAAGGCGTCTGGCCGATCGAGCGCAGCAACGACATCCCCGAGCGTTTCCGGAAAACGTGGATGCTGCGCGGGATCCGCAGCGAAGAAGGCCGCATGCGCGCGCATCCTCGACTTAAATCGATGATCGAGTTCCGGCGCATCAATCTCAACGACCGCACCTACGCAATCCGTGATTCCTTCGATCTGATCTTCTGCCGCAACGTTCTCATCTACTTCAACCGCGAATCGAAAACCGATGTCATCAATCGCCTGACGCAACACCTGTCACCGACGGGACTTCTGTTCCTGGGTCATGCGGAGAGTCTGACCGGCACCTCTCACGCCCTCGAGCACGCCGGCCCAACCGCCTATCGCCGATCGCAGCGTCAGCAGACGGCACAGTAAGAAAAAGGAGCTCCAATGCGAATATTCAATCCGTTTCTCAAGCCACTGGCCTGCGCAATCGCGTTACTCGGCAGCATCGCCGTCAACGCGCAGACGCCGGCCGCACCGGCTGACGCGCCATCATTCAAGATCGGCGCGACGATTTTCGGCGACTTCACATACATCGCCGCTCCTGTTTCGAAAGACAGCGACGGCAACACCATTCATCCCGACTCGTTCAACGTCAGCCGTGCCTATCTCAATCTGACAGGCCAGCTCAATCACTACCTCTCTTCCCGCATCACACCCGACATTGCGCGCGAAACCGGCAGCGGCAGCTCGCTCAACGGCTCGCAGACCTTTCGCTTGAAATACGGTTTCGCGCAGTTGAATCTCGACGATTGGACGACGAAGGGCTCGTGGGTGCGGCTGGGCGTGCAACAGACGCCGCTCCTCGACTACGCGGAATCCATCTACCGCTACCGCTTTCAGGGCACGATGTTCATCGAGCGCGAGGGCTTCATCACGTCGTCCGACGCTGGGCTCTCGGGTCATTACAACTTCGCAGCCGACTACGGGGACATTCACGCCGGGATCTACAACGGCGAGGGCTACAGCAAGGCGGAGGCGAATAACCAGAAGGCCGTGCAGATTCGCGCCACTGTTCGCCCATTGCCGCGTTCAGCGCTGGGAAAATGGCTTCGCGTTACCGGCTTCTATGACGACGACAACTATCTCAAAGGAGCGGCACGGCAGCGCTTTCTGCAGCAGGTGACGTATGAGCACACGCGCTTCACTGCCGGTTTCGAACACCTCACCACGAAGGACCGGACGTCGGCTGCTGGCCGCGAAGTCACCGGCAACGGCTGGTCGGTGTGGCTCAATCCCCGTCTGACCAATGGATGGGAACTGCTGCTGCGGCACGACGAGATGAAGCCCGATTCGTCCACGGCCCAGCAACGGCGACGGAACATCGCCGGTGTGGCCTATTGGATTCCGAACCTGCAGAAGGTGTCTTCCTCGGTTCTCCTCGACTACGACTCGCTCGACCAGCAGAACTACAGCCAGCCGCGTCCCCGCGACACGCGCGTAGGACTGAAGATGCTCGTCCAGTTCTGAACGGCCGGTGACATGAAACCGCGGCTGCAGCTTCTCGTCGTCGACGATTCGGCGGTCATGCGTCAGGCCATGATCGCCATCTGCCGCCGCGACCCATGCATCGAGGTCAGCGTCGCCGCCGACCCGATCATCGCCCGCAACAAGATGCGCAGCAGCCGGCCGGACGTGATCCTGCTCGACATCGAAATGCCGCGCATGGACGGCCTGACGTTCCTTCGTCAGTTGATGGCCACAGATCCGATTCCGGTGGTCATCTGCTCGGCGCTGGCAGGACGCGGGACGCAGACGGCGCTCAAGGCGCTGGAGGAAGGTGCGGTGGAGATCGTGGCCAAGCCGCGCGTCGCACTGCACGATTTCCTCAACGAGTCGACGGAGATGCTGATAGAGACCATCCGCGCCGCCGCGCACGCCCGCCTTCTCCCGCGGCGGCCAGCGATGATCATCGAGAAGAGGCACTCCCCCGATGTCATTCTCCCTGCGGCCCGCCCCTCGCTCGCGCGCACCACGCGCAAGGTCGTGGCGTTGGGCGCGTCGACCGGCGGCACCGAGGCGCTGCGCGAGATCCTCGAGAGCATGCCGGGTGATGCGCCGGGCATGGTCATCGTGCAGCACATGCCGGAGGTTTTCACGGCCGCGTTCGCCCAGCGCTTGAATCAAACCTGCCGCATGGAGGTGAAGGAAGCCGCAGACGGAGACCGCATCGTCGACGGCCGCACCCTGATCGCTCCCGGCAATCGCCACATGCTCGTCCATCGCGACGGCGCGGAGTATTGCGTCGAGCTCAACGACGGCCCGCTCGTCTCCCGCCACAAGCCGAGCGTCGACGTCCTCTTCCGCTCGGTCGCACAATCCGCAGGAAGCAACGCCATCGGCGTGATCCTCACCGGCATGGGCAACGACGGATCGACCGGCCTGCTGGAGATGCACACCGCCGGCGCCGTCACCTTCGCCCAGGACGAAGCATCGTGCGCGGTGTTCGGGATGCCCCGCGAAGCAATCGCATGCGGCGCCGTCCAGTCCGTCCATTCGCTCAACGCGATGGGAGGAGCGATCCTCTCGGCGAACGACCGAATGCGGGGAAGGTAGAGCGACTCACCGCATCTTGACGCCCATGAGCTTCCTCACCTTGCGGACATCGTCTACAGAATCACCCCGACGCACCTTGATCCGTCCTTGGCGATCGAGGAACGAGAGCCTGGAAGCTCTTATCAGAACGCGATTCCCCGCCAACTCCCACTTCAACACGTCGCCAGGTCCGACTGCCAGTGCCTCTCGAATCTCGCTCGGCACAGTGGTTTGACACTCACCTGTGATCGTGGATTCTTTCATCGAAGATCTCCTCACTCGTCGCTGTTGCAGCATGCACACCCTTTTTCTAACGAATCCAAATGTACTAGCATTCATGCATGGCTCGGCAAAAGACGATCCGCGGCGTTCCGGAAGACGTTGATAGAAAACTTCTGCGTCTGAATAGGCTCGCGCGCTATGCCACCTGGACGCCAGACGACCTCGCCCAGGTTGAGGAAGCGGTCGCTGCACAACGTCTGATTGACCACAGAGACGCAGAGGTCACAGAGGTACTGCTTCAAACTCTGTACTACTAACCAGCGGTTTCTGCGCGCGACGAGAAGATTTCTTACAAAACTGGTTGGTTGCAAATTCGGTGGGTTTCTTTTGGTTGCGGCTATGCCGCGCTGTGACCTTTGTGTCTCTGCGGTTCAACTTGGTGTAGCGTTTCGCAATGATCAACGCAAGCTCCGCGCACGCCTTCGCCATTGCCCGGTTCCGAGCGATGCACGAGTCGGGTTGCTTCGTCCTGCCGAACCCGTGGGACGTCGGAACGGCGCTCTATCTCCAGCACCTCGGGTTCGAAGCGCTGGCGACGACGTCGGCAGGCGTCGCGTTCACCCGAGGACTGCCGGACACCGTGGCGGCCATTCCGCTCGATGTGATGCTCGATCACATTCGCGACGTCGTCGCCGCTACACCGTTGCCGGTGAATGCCGACTTTCAGAACGGGTTCGCAGACGAACCGGACGGCGTGGCGCGCAACGTCACGCTCTGCATCGCAACGGGAGTGGCCGGCCTGTCGATCGAGGATGCCGCCGGCGGCCGTAGCTCGGCGCTTTACGATGTCCGGCTTGCGGTCGAGCGCATCCGTGCTGCGCGTGCGGCCATCGACGCGTCGGGGCTCCCCGTCGTTCTCACGGCTCGTTGCGAAGCGTGGCTCGTCGGTGAGCCGGATGCCGCGCATGTCGCGCGCGGACGCCTCGTCGCCTTCGCGGAGGCAGGAGCTGATTGTCTTTACGCTCCCGGAGTTCGCGATCCGCAGGAGATCGCCGCCATCGTGAAGGCGGTCTCTCCGAAGCCGGTGAACGTCCTCGTCTCCGCACCCAGTCCCGACCTCACTGTGGCCCGGCTCACCGATCTCGGCGTGCGCCGCATCTCCGTCGGCTCCGCGCTGGCACGTGTGGCGTGGGGTGCGTTCATCCGCGCGGCGCGGAGCATCGCCACAACAGGGACGTTCGACTCCCTCGCCGATGCTACGCCATTCGCCGAACTGAACGAGCTCATGTCCGGACATCCTCGATAGTGTTCGGGAACGATTGAGCTGGAACCAGACTCCGCAGCGCAGAATGGCCAACCTCTTGCAGAGAAGACAATCATGTTCAGACAAAACAGCAGTTTCAGCAGCTTCGCATTGACGTTCGTGCTCGGCGCCCTCAGCGGCGCAGCAGTAGCCCTCTACTACGCGCCGATGACCGGAAAGAGGATGCAGAAGAAGGTCGCCGACGTGACAGGCAAGGTACGCGACGTGGTCGAAGACTCTGTCGACAACGTGCAGAGCGTCCTTCGCAAAGTCGCGAACGCGTAAAACGGAAGCACAGAGTCGGAATCTGTGCCGGATCGCGGTGCCTCGGAGTCATTCCGCCGAGGCACCGTAGTCGTCGGCATCGGGATGCTGAGGCAGCGTACGCCGTCACGGAGAAGTCGACGGCGCGGCGACGTTGGATGCGGGATTGTGCATCTTGGCTTCCTCCAGGAACTCATGGATGTAGCCAGCGAGGAACGTGACGAAGCGCGGCGTATAGATGTCGCTGTTCGCGGGGACGATGGAGGCTGAGACGCGCGCCACGAGGAACGGTGAGTGCTCGTCGAGACACCCTTGCGCACCTGAAGGGCGACCTTTTCGTTTGCACCGGCCCTTACGGCGCCTTGACCTTGCGAGACGAACGTCATCTTGTCGCGGAGTGCTTCCTCGATGCTCGTGGGGACGGGGTACTCACACGCACACGTGCTGAAGTCGCCGTCGTCCGGGTGGAGGTCGCAGCGCTTGATGTCTTCCGGCGAGGCGTCGTAAGTCGTCACCTTGGCTTCCGCACCGCGACGATCTGAGAATCGCAAGGAAGGCACGGGGAGTACGCTCCCCGTGCCTCACGAGAGACTTACTTCTTCGCGGCGGGCGCCCCAACCAGCTTGCTGTGGGGCGGGTTCTTGAACAGGTTCTTGAAGGACGCGTGCGCTGTGGTAGCCGCTGCGGATGTCGTCGGGTAGTAGGCGTTGAGGAGAACGAACGTGAAGATCTGGTTCGTTCCGGTAATCGGAGTGGGAGCGCCATCCCCGTCAGCACCGCCGTGGCAATCCATGCAGGTGTGGTCCTGGAAATAGCTTTCGATCGCCGTGTTGGCGAATATGGGGGTATTCACCTGATTGGTTGGGTCGTTGATCGGCGGGAAGGTCGCGCAGCCCGACGCCCCGTTCGGACACGGATTCAGCGTGTTCACCATCTGGTAGTACTGCCAGACCGTCCCAGCGAGCTTGCCCTGCCATGTGGTGTTGGCCTGTTGCACATCCGATGGAATCGGCGTGACCTGGCAGAGATTGTCCGGCTTGTTCGTGTTGTTCCAGGGAATGTTGCCAGTAACCGCCGCCGGGCCGGCGTTGTACGCGCTCGTGCAGTTGCCGTTGGGAGTGTTCGGCGCCTCGAGCGTGGCCGGGATCCCCGCGGGTGGGGTGGTGTTATCGACCTGTTCGAAACTCGCCCAGAACCATGTGCCGCCGGTCGAAGGCGTCAGACGCAGAATGTGCAATCCGATCAGTCCGAACAGTGCAGGTCCCTGGCAGGTCTTTCCGTCAGGCTGCATGAAGTAACCCCATTGTGTGTAATACCGCGGAATGACGGCTTTGTCGCTGGTTGGATCCAGCACGCGCCACGCCGCCTTGACCTCCAGCGCGCCGTACTGCGCATACGGCGGATTCGGCGGAAGCGTGGTCTCCTGGCCGGTCCTCGGGAAAGGCTGCAATTGACCGGCGCTGGCATAGGCGGCCGCCTGAGTGGCGCCGAGGTAGTAGGCGTTCTGGTGGATGTAGTTGTATTCCGACTGGTCGATCTTCATGTCGGTGAGCGTGTACCACCCCTTCTGATCGACGAGAGGATTGTCGGTGGCCTGATTGATGTAGTCCCGAACGATGGTGGCATTCGGAAACGACGATCCATCGATGAACATCGGCTGGAAGCCCGGCGCCACGGGATTGCTCCCGATCGGTGTGCAGCCGCTGGGAATCGTGACGGCCTGCGTATACGACGCTCCCGGGTCGGCACCATTGTTCAACATGATCGTGGCGACATCACGATAGGTGCTCCAGACAGCCGGCACGAACGCGCCGTTGGCGGCGGTGGCGCCGATCGTGGCGTTCGTGTCAGGCTGGCCGTTGACGCCGCCCGAGGTGGGAGAGAGAGAGGGCCAATTGAGCGCGATGAAGGTTTGCCAGCCGAGGTCGAGATAGTTGGCCTGGGGAGGATTGGGGGGCGGAGTCGGATTGACGTCGACGGGAACCTGCCACGCGGTCGATCCGACCGCCACCTGCGGCTTGGCGACAGCTTTCTCGGTGGCCGAGGATGTTGCAGGGAGCGGCTCTTCCTTGCCGCAACTCAGGGTGGTCAGCGTGACTGCGATGGTCAAGGGGACGATTCGTTTGAGAAGGGCACGTAATTTCATTCGATTCCTCCGAACAGGAGAGTCTTCCGAGGGGCTGTTCCCTACCCCGCCTGATTGAAATTGCTCGCGCAACATCATCATCGAGCGCCTTCTCCCCCACGCCTCTTGTGGGGGAGAAGGTGGCCGAAGGACGGATGAGGGGGCATTTGATTGTCGCGGCAAGGTTGCCCGAACAGGATCTGCGCAGTTCATACACGCCGGCCCGAACCTCAAGTCAGTCGATGGCACGACACCCCTCATCCGCCTTCGGCACCTTCTCCCCTCGAAAAGCACGAGGGGAGAAGGCGCTCGAACTTACGGCGTTGCAAGAGGCTAAGAAAGCGTGTGAGCCAGCTACCCTGATTTCGCCGCCGTCCAGACCGGAACCTGCCACAGCGCGTACCCGCGGGGGTCACGTACGCAGTCGATCATCTCGCGCCAGCGCCGGTCGATCTCCTCGCGTGATGCGCCCGAGTGCTCGACCAGAGCATCGGTGTAGCCGTCGCGCCATGCTTCCCAGATGCGGGCAAAGACTTCGCGGCCGGCGCGAAGCGTGTCGACGACGATGTAGTCGGCGGCGATGTCGATCATGCCGAGGTCGTGGAGGAGCGTGAAGGTCTTACGGCCGACGTGCAGATCGCTGCCGAAGCCGGCACTCATCCTTGCGGGAAAGCGTTGCCAGAAGCCGTCGGAATCGAGATTCGTCGGATGGCAGAGAAGCATGCCGTAGTCTTCGGCGATCAGGTGGACACGCCCGCCGGGGCGCAGCACGCGAGCGATCTCCGCGAGTACCTTGGCGGCGTCGGGCACTGCCTGCAGAACGTGCCGGCAGACGACGAAGTCGAAGCTCGCGTCGCCGTACGGCAGCGCCATCGCATCCGCGATCTCGAAGCGGACGCGGTCACCGAACGCTGCGCAGCGAGCCCTCGCGCGCTCGAGATGAGGCTCCTCCAGATCGGCGCCGGCGAATGTAGCCCGCGGGAACAGCTCCGCAAGCCGCGCGGTGATCTCGCCTGTGCCGCATCCGAGGTCGAGCACTGCGCCATCGCCGATCGGATGCCGCTTCACGATCGGTTCTTCCTGCGGCCAGATGGCCTCGGCCTGCGCAGCGAGATTGCGCACCATCGACTCGTCGGCCATCTCCTTCGCCTGCGGGCTGCTGGTCGAGCTCATCGACGAATTCTACGAGAGGTTCGGCAACGTGACGCAGTCGGAAGAAGCAACGATGAGAGCTATCCGGCAACGTTGTCGCAAGAGTCCCCTCCCCCCTCTTCCCAGCCTTCGGTATGCAATCCGGAACATCGGCCCCCGCCTCGATAGTCACCATTTCTGGTTGTTCTAGGGTGATTTCGAGGCTCATTTGCTCGTTTTCTTGCATTCGGACCAACGATCCTTCCAGGCGCATTGTCGATTCGACGATGCGGAGCGATGAATCGACGATGCACATCAATGAATCGACGCTGTACATCGACGATCTGACGATGTGGAGCCAGAATCGACGCTACGCATCGTCGATATGACAATGCCGATCGTGGATCCGACGATGCACACCGTCGATCTGACGATACGCAGCCACGATTGACGATGCGCATCGAAGATCGTTCGCTATGCCGAGAAGATCGTTCGCTACGCCTAGAACATCCTTCGCTACGCCTAGAACATCCTTTGCAACGACTAGAACGTCCTACGCATCGCCTAGAACATCCTTTGCAACGACTAGAACGTCCTACGCATCGCCTAGAACACCCTTCGCATCGCCTAGAACATCCTACGCAACGTCTAGAACATCCCTTGCAACGTCTAGAACGTCCTTTGCAACGCCTCGAACATCCTACGCAGCGCTTGGAACATCCTTCGCCACGCCTCGAACATCGTTCGACCTACTGATGCGCGTCGTCGATTCCTGGCTCCATTGCCGTTCCGCGACGATTCCCACGATGGCTCGCTTCATGCGGCAAGGCCGGGTAGCAATCCCAAGAGCGGGACGCCGCGGCGACACCGCGAGACTCCGAGACTCAAGCCGGCGAGAAGAACCCCTCGGTGCGAGTCCCCCTATTGCAGGAACATGAAACTTCCCGAGAACGCACCGAAGTTCAGGCTCTGCACGTCGCGATGATTCGAGCCGCGATACGACGACTGCCCCGGCCGGATCTCGATCGCCACACTGCCACCGTTGAAACCGATCAGGCCGTGATGAACCGCCGCCGTGCAGACGGAGGAATCGTCGGTATAGATCCCCGTGCCCCAGACATTATGAGCCGAGCCATTTCCCGGACAGACGTAGGTGAATCGCTGTCCGTTCTGTCCACGATGGTTGCTCGCCGTCGTGCCCCAGTTCGTCGTTATCTGCGTGCCGTTTACCGCTCGCTCGCCGGTGAAGACAAAGCTTCCCGACCAGCTATCGTACGATCCGGTGCGGACGCCGTTGCGCAGAAATCCCACATACGATTCCCGGCCGGGCCGGATCTCGATCACGACGCTTCCCCCGGTGTTCAACGCGATCAATCCCGCGTGAACGGCGGCCGTGCAGACGGAAGAATCGTCCGTGTAAACGTCGGTTCCCCAAGCCTTGTACAACGGGCCGCCGGCACGACAGGTGTACCGGAATCGCTGGCCGTTCTGACCTCGATGTTGGTCCGCCTTCGCTGCCCAGGTCGAATCGGCCAGCAATGCCGGCGCGAGCGCGATCAAGAGGAAAGCCAGAAAGCCGAGGGCGCGCCATGTCATTGACGAGTTCCGAGAAACCATGTTGAAGCCTCCATTGCTGCACCTTGATTGCTGCACCTTGATTGCTGGACCGCGAGTTGGTGAAAGCTATCCGGCAACCATCGGCGAGTCAATGGGGGGGGTGTCGGGAGTGGGGGGTGGGAGAATCTTAATCCTCTCTTAGTCCGCATTTCTCACACTCCTCACGTTACGGAGGCGTCGAGCCGTCTCCGGCTGGTGCTTTCGAAGAAGATCGCCGCCAGGTATGCGAGGAGCGCCAGGAGGATCATGGCCTTCAAACCCAGAGCCATCGAGAGAAACTCGAGCAGTCCGCCGAAGACGGCACCGAGAAGGTTCCACCCGAAAGCGAGATTCGGATCGCTTCTCTGCGCGAAGAGGAGCGCAAAGCAAATCGACGCAAAGAACACTGGAAGGCCGACATAGAGAAGCGAGGCCAATAGTCGAATCGCGACGGAAAAGCCGGCCACCTGCCCGATGGGAAAGAGATAACAGAGGACGAGCGCGAGAATCAGAGCAATCGCCGCCGTGCGCCAGGCCAATGGATGGATGCGAGTCAGCAACGTTCCCGCGAGGATCATGATGAGCACCGAGGCAAAGACGACCGCGCTGGTGAGCCAGGTACTCCCCCACACCAGGTTCATCTCCGTTGTCAGTTTCGCTTCGAGAAGCAGAAAGGCCATCCCGAAGAAGATCATCTCCTTGTCGACTCTGCCGTGCAGCACGCTGGCGCGAAGCTCGGGAGAAACCACCAGCAGGCTTGCAATCGAAAGGACGGCGAAGATTCCGATCAGTGAAAGATAGAAGCCGCTCACTCCCCGCCGCTCGAGGTACAGATACGGCCAATCGTCGGTGGGTAGATCGAGGGATTGCGTTGCCGGTTGCTCCGCGGCTGCGAGTTGCGCGGCAGGAGGAAAGTGCGGACCGGCCATATAGATCCGGTTGAATTTACGATACCCGCGAGCGACCACCAGCGGCTGATTTCCCACCGCCTGCATGAGCATTCCGGCCAGGCGATCTTCGATGTACCGCACGCTGACCATGTAGTACATCGCGATGACGCCATTTTCGCCGAGGTGCCTGGCGGCCGCGCGCAGACAGTCGCTGGTGTAGACGAAATTGTTCAGGCGGACATTCGACAGCGCGGAGAGGCGTGTCATCGAATCGAGCGTTCCGAACACGATGAGGTCGTACTTGCCCGCGGTGTGATTCAGAAATGCCCGCGCATCCGTATTGAAGACGCGCACCCGCGGCGAAGAATAAGGATGATCGGGATGGAGACCCCTCCCGATGTCGATGATCACCGGATCGATCTCCACGGCATCGACCTGTTCGGCGCCTTCATCCAACGCCACTGCGACGTCGTTGCCGCTTCCGGCTCCGAGGACCAGCACTCGCTTCGGCACGCTGCCCAGCAGGCGATACGGGATGTGATATCCCTCGCGGATTCCAGCTTGCTGCCAGTTCGGCGGGTGGTCCGCTTTGCGCAGTGGCAGCATGCTCTGATGCAGCGAACCGTTGGTGAGTATAGAGAGCGAGCTATCGACCGGATCGCTTCCCAATCGCAGCGCATAGTAGGGGCTGTACCACGTCGCGTTCTCGGCACGCCACACCACCACGATCACAGCCAGCCCGCAGAGGATGTGAATGAGCATCACTCTGCGTTGCCCGAGACAGAGGATCACACCAGCGGCGAGGATCGTCGCGAACCAGGCGATAGGAAACCACTGCAGAAAACAGGTCGCGGCAAAGAGGATGACTCCGAGAAGGGAGCCGCCGAGATCGCAGCCGTAGCCATAGAGAGAGTCGCCGCCGTCTCCAAGGATCTTCAATCGCCGGGCAACGAACTGCCCAAGCGGGATGAACGAGACAGCCGTGAGTACGAAACAGAGAATGATCGGAAGGCGGATTCCGTCGACAACGGGCGCCGTCCTCGGCAAGTCAAAATAGAGCAGCCACAGATGCTCGCTCACGCCGCTCTGCGTGAAGGCGATCCCGCTCATGCTCCACGCCGCCGCCGTGAGCAGCGTCAGGCTGGCGGGCCACATCCAGAGAAAAGGACGCCCGCGGCTGCGCAGAGCGCCGAGTCCGAGACCGAGAAAGGCGCTGATCAGGACGAGGTTCGGAAAGTACGCCAGCACACGGACCTGGCCCGGCAGCCATCGGATGAGCGCCAACTCCTGGAAGAGAACGATGAAGGAGGCAGCCGCGATCTCCCATCCCAGCCGGAGCCGCGAGCCTCGTTCGCTGCGCTGTTCTCTTGCCGGCGGCATCTCTCCCATCGCCCTATTATCTCGCGGCGATGGAGTGCGTTCGGCGCGTTCGGCGCGAGACGTGCCGCCCCATCGTGATGCTGGGCCTTTTCTACGGCTGGCCCGGGATTACCGCCGGGCGAGACGCCCGACGGCCGCAGGGTGTGCCGAGCATGTTCGATAGCTAGGAGGTGAAAGTCCTTTGCCCAGGTTGATGGAACCG
>OLLN01000168.1_pt1 | contig 44911 bp, 46 predicted proteins | sample 1604281 | NCBI WGS metagenome assembly OLLN01 (sample SAMEA104055716, study PRJEB20765) | soil metagenome | biome: Arctic tundra; feature: Polygonal ground; material: soil | place: USA | collected 2011-09 | depth 0-0.5 m | reverse complement strand
CTCTGACTGCAACCCGTCTCCCGCGGCAATACGCGAGTAGATGAGCGTGTGTCCGCTGACTGGCTTATTTTCGTAGCAGAGACTCAGAGGTCACAGAGGTAGCGACTCTGTGATCTCAGTGCCTCTGTGGTTAGACTTTCTCGTTGTCATGGAGGTGTCATGAAACGAATCGTACTTGCGTCACTGCTCCTCGCCCTCTCCTTGCCGGCGTTCGCCGACACCAAGTGCCATATGAAGTTCACCCTCAGCGGTTGGTCTGCCTTCTACAAGACCGCGTCGGGCAGCGGCACGATCACGTGCGACAACGGGCAGAGTGCGCGGGTGAGGATCTCGTCGAAAGGCGGCGGGATCACGTTCGGCCGTTCGACGATCGACGGCATCGGCACGTTCACCGACGCCAGCAGCATCTCGGAGCTCTTCGGCACCTACGTTCAGAGCGAAGCGCACGCGGGCGCCGGCAAGTCGACGAAGGCGTCGGCGATGACGAAAGGCGAGGTCTCGCTCAGCATCGTCGGCAAAGGTAAGGGGGTAGACGTCGGAATCGCCTTCGGCAAGTTCACGATCGAGAAGGCCGGGAAGTAGCGAGCGCGTCAGGTGGCTCGCGCCGTGCAACGCCAGGAGCGTTCCCGAAGATAAGGAGACGCACGTGGCACGTGGCGGCGGCAATGCACCGACGAACATCACCTGGATCATCTGTGTCATTCTCTTTGTCGTCGCGCTGGTCGGGCATTTTGGCCACGTCCACGCCATCACCCCGACGATCGCACTCTGGTCGTGGATCATCGGATTCGGACTGCTCCTGGTAGCCTGCCGCGTCCGCGGGTTATAGCCTCCGCGGTTCACGGCGCTTCCGCGAGCACTGCGTCGATCCTGCGCGACAACTCCGCCTCGGAAATCCTCGTCGGCGCATACATCCGCACGAGGCCTTTCCGATCGATGAGGACGAACGTCGGCGTGGCCGAGACTCCGTAGCGCACCATCGTCTCGGTATCGATGATGGCCGGCACGCCGTCGAGTCCCGCGTAGAGCTCGCCCCACACCTTCTCGATCTGCGCCTGCTCCTCGGCGGGCGTTGCCTTGTTGTTCTCGCCGACGCTGCCGTAGAGACGCGTGGCCGTGATCAACGACAGCCCCTTCGATTGATACTTTTTCCAGACGCGCGTCAGTGATGGCGACTGCGCCCGGCAGTCACCGCATCCTTGCGCGAAAAAGTAGAGGAGCACGGGCTTTCCGCGCAGAGCCTCGAGCGACACCGGCGCCGCCCCGATGAACTTTGCAGTCTCGAGCGCCGGAGCCTGGTTTCCTTCGAGCGACAGGAGATTGATGTTCTTGTTAATTCGCGACCGGAGGGAGGGAGCGGTTGCGTGCTCCAGCTCACTGTTGAAGTACCGGATCGCCGCACCTCGCCCGTTCTGCGCGGCGATCAACCTTCCCTCGACTTCGATGGCGGCGCCGAGGGGAGTGAGGAGGTCCGGCTTCTCGACGGGGATCTCGCGGCGTAGCTCGGCGACGTACTCCTTCGCCACCTCGCTCTTCCCCTGCATCTCCGCTCCGCGGGCCAGCCAGCCGACCGCGTTGAGATACTCGGCGTCGACGCCGGTGGCCAGCTTGTAATCCTCGACAGCAGCGATGCCGCTGGCCAGGTCGCCGGCAGAAAGTTTGTAACGAACACCGCTGACGAGATCACCAGCCTGGCTGGCCGCGGCGAAGAGGAACAGGACGAGAACTGCGAGAAGTTTCCGGGTCATAAGAGCCTCCGCTCGATTTGTTTTGATGTTAGACGCGGCATGACCAGAAATAGTTTCTGCGCCAAGGTAGCGCCAGCGAAACGTAGCGCCGCCGGCTCGACGGCTGGACCGCCGCCGGCCCGGCGGCGACCTTCAGCCCATCGACCGAAACTGGCGATCCACTTGCAATCCCAATCCCCATGATTCGCAAGCTCAAGACAGGCGAGTACCGCCTCTATTCGCGCGAGAAGAACCCCAGCACCGGCAAGCGCCGCAACCTCGGCACGTTCAAGACGCGCGCGGCAGCGGAGGCGCACGAGCGGGACGTCCAGTATTTCAAGCGCCACTGACCGCCACCGTGTCGTTTCGCGGTAGGGTAGTGCTCGTTGCCGATGCCGGAATTTGAAGCTCCCTTCGCTCCCGCGGCCGACCGCGCCGAGAAACTCGCACTGCGCGTCGTGCAGGTGGGCGCGATTGCCGTCGTGGTCGTGGTCAGCACCCTGCACGTCTTCGAGCTCGACCGCTTCTTCGTCCCGAAGGAGCTGGCCTTCCATCTGACCGCCGTCCTGGCAGGACTCCTCGTCGTTCGCGCGATGTCGCGCCTCGGCATCACACGCGTCGAGGTGTTTCTGGTCTGCTACGTTCTTCTCAGCGGGCTCTCGGCGTTGATGGCGACGAATCGGTGGCTGGCGTTGCGCGCGCTGGCGATCAGCGCTTCGAGCGTCGTCCTCTTTCGCGTGGCGCGAACGCTGCGCAATGCCGGTCTGGCTCGTGCGGTCATTCATGGGCTCGGGCTGGCGGTCATGCTCGTGGCGGTCATGTCGCTGCTGCAGACGTACGGCGTGCGGACGGACTTCTTCGCTGAGAACCGCTCCCCCGGCGGCACCCTCGGCAACCGCAACTTCGTGGCGCACGTGGTGGCGTTCGGATTGCCGCTACTCCTTTTCAGCGCGATGGGAGCACGCAGCAGACGCGCGTATGCGTGGCGCGCCGCCGGTGCTGCGCTCGTGCTCGTCGCGCTCGTGCTGACGCGCTCGCGCGCAGCGTGGCTGGCGTTCGCGGTCACCGCAGTCGTCGTATTTGCGGGAATGCTCTTCTCGAAAACGCTGCGGCGCGATGCCCGGACGTGGAAACGGCTGGCGGGCATCGGGCTCCTCGCCGCGGCAGGAATCGGAGCGGCGCTAGTGCTGCCGAATACGCTCCGCTGGAACGACGATAATCCGTATCTCGAGTCGTTGCGCCGCGTCACTGATGCGCAGGAGGGGAGCGGGCACGGACGCCTCGTGCAATATGGCCGATCGCTGCTCCTGGCGGCGCGGCATCCGCTGTTCGGCGTCGGTCCGGGTAACTGGCCGGTCGTCTATCCCACTCTCGCGGCGCGGAATGATCCGTCGCTCGATCAAGGTGATCCCGGAATGACGTCGAATCCGTGGCCGAGCAGCGACTGGATGGCCTTTCTCACCGAGCGCGGTCTTGCCGCATTCCTGCTGCTGCTCTTCGCGGTTCTCAAAATCGCGCGCGATGGTTGGCGCCAGTTGCGACGGGCGCGCGATGCCGAGGAGGCGATCGCAGCGGTCGTGTTGCTGGCGACGCTCGCCGGTGCATGCGTGGCGGGTGCGTTCGATGCCGTCCTCCTGCTGGCCGTCCCGGCGTTTCTAGTGTGGGCGGCCATCGGCTCGTTGTGGATCCCGGAAGAAGCTTCAGCACGGCCAGCGTGGCAGTACGCATTCGCTGCGATGATCCTCGTATCGGCCATCGGCGTGTACCGCAGCGCGAAGCAGCTCATGGCGATGAATCTCTTCAGCGCCGGTGGCCGTGCCTCGATCACCCGTGCCGCGGAGCTCGATCCGGGCAATTACCGAATCCAGATGCGACTGGCGCGCATGGGCGGCCACGCGCGCTGCGAGCACGCCCGCGCGGCCCACGAGCTTTTCCCGACCGCGCGAGCGGCCGCGCAGGTAGCGAGGGGATGCGGGAAATGATGTTCGCGGGAGTCGTTGGTCGGGGGTCGGGGGCCGTAGAAAGAAACACGACCTGCTTCTCCGACACGCGGGCTGCGGGAACCGCGTGTCGGGAGTCGGAAGCCGGAGAAAGAAAAACGCCGCTGCTTCTCCGACACCCCACACCCGGCCCCCGACACCCGGACTGGTTGCTGGGTCAAATTTTGCGCATCACTCATTCCGATTACCCATTCACGCGTTCCGATTTCCCATCAACGTGATCTGATTTCACCTTCACGTGATCTGGTTTCACGTTCATATGATCTGGTTTCACATTCATATGATCTGGTTTCACATTCATGTGATCTGGTTTCACCTTCATGTGATCTGATTTCACCTTCATGTGAAATGGTTTCATATTGATTCCATTTGTGCCCGGCAAAATTGGCGCCTTTACGTCGGGAGTCGTTTGTCGGGAGTCGCGAGTCGACGAGAAAAGGCCGATCTGCTTCTCCGACACCCGACCCCCGACACGCGACTCCCGACACTAGAATGCCCCCATGAAACTCTCCGACGTTCGCGCGCTCGTCACTGGTGGCACTTCCGGAATTGGATTCGAGATCGCCCGGCAGTTGAAAGAGAAAGGTGGCGACGTCGTCATCTGCGGGCGCGATGACGCGAAGCTGGTCGAGGCGGCGGACAAGATCGGCGCGCATGGCATCCGCGCCGATGTGAGTGTGGAGAGTGAGGCCGTCGAGCTGGTGCGGCAGACCATCGCGCTTTTGCCCGGGTACAACGTCCTGATCAACAACGCCGGTTTCGGCTCCTTCGCGCCGCTTCTCGATACCGATCTTCCGGCGATGCAGCAGTTGTTCGCCACGAATGTGTTCGGAGCGATGGTCGTCGCGCGCGAATCGGCCCGCCACTTCGTCGCCAGGAATCGCGGCAACATCATCAACATGTCATCGTCCGCCGGAGTGTGCGGCTTCGCGGGAGGCACGGCGTACGCGGCAAGCAAGTTCGCCGTCTCCGGCATGACCGAGTGCTGGCGCGCGGAGCTGCGAAAACACGACATCCGCGTGATGCAGATCAATCCCAGCGAAGTGCAGACCGACTTTTTCCGCGGCGGCCGGCCGCAGAGTGACCGGAAACTTCGCGCACAAGAGATCGCGCACGCCGCGCTGTCGATGTTGGAGATGGACGACCGCGGCTTCATCACCGAGCTGTCGGTGTGGGCGACGAATCCGGACTAGACCTCACTCATTATCAGAGGCAAGAAATTAGAGACAGGAGATCAGAGACAAGAGATCAGAGACAAGAGACAGGATTCCGGGTCAGAGTTCGATGTCTGATCCACTGATCTCTGATTCTCTCTGATCTCTGATCTCTGATACTCACTCATCCCCCGTTCGCAGCGTCGCACTCCAATCGCCCTCGTGATCGCGGATGACTTCGACCTGCCAGGGCTGGCAGCAGACGGGGCAGTCCTGCACGTACGACTGACGGCTTCCGCCGCTGTCGTCGATATCGAGGTCGACGTCTTCACCGCAGTAGGGGCAGCACAGCGGTATCAACTCCGCCATCTCAGATGATTCCTCGGTGACGCGCATACGGAATCGCCGTCAGGATCACGCCGGCGACGAACACGAGGATGGCGTTCGTGAAGAGATAGGGATAGATGATCAGAATCGCTCCGACGATGAGATGGATCGGACTGGATTGCCGTTTACCGTAAATCAAATAGATCGTACCGATCGATCCGAAAAGCAGTCCGAGAAAAAGAGTCATCGTGAAAATCCGAGTGCGGCGCCGCCGTCATTGTAGGATTGATTTCCGAGGACACCATGACACGACTGAAGCTTTCTCTGTTGCCGGCGCTCTTGCTCGCCTTTCCATTCTCCGCATTCGCCGGCGAAGCTTCGGGCGAATTCACGGCCGGAAAGCGTCCTCCGATCAAGCCGTTGTACGCGGCCGCGTTCGAAACGCGCGATCAGCGCGACGCCCGGAAGCGCGCGGTGGAAGTCGTGCTGTCCGAGGAGCCGGTCGATCTGACGGAAGCCGTGGGGGAGCTCGATCCGCACACCAGCGTGATCAATCAGAAGGCGCTGATGGACCACAACTACGTGCTGCTGTGGGTGCGTCCCGGCAACGACGTCAGCATGAACGCAACGTACTCCGCGACGATGACGCAGTTCGTCGAGATGACGCCGGAGCGGATGAAGGCCGAGCTGACGGTCAACACGCCCGATCGCGTTGCGGGACGGATCTTTTCGCCGAAGCCGCTGAAGACGATGGATGGCGAGACCTACTCGATCAACCTCACGTTTTCGACCGCGGTCACGCATGCGCCCGCGGGGACGAAACTTCCTGCCGGCGGCGGCGAGCCCGGGAAGGCCTTCGATGCGTTGCAGGCGGCGATGGCGGGCAAGAACTGGGACGGCATCAAGAGCAACGTCACGGCGAAGCGGCTCGAATCGTTCAACGAAGCCGATCGCAGCGCGAAGGAGAACCTCGACGACGCGCTGCAGACGTTGGGGATGACCCTCCCGAAGAAGCCCGGAAAGATTACCGGTGGCGAGCTCCGAGGGGACACCGCGGTGCTCGATTTGGAAGCGGAGCTGTTCGAAGGCCAGTACGGTCTGTTTTATATCAGGATGATTAAATCTGATGGTCGCTGGCTCTTCGATCGCGCGACGAGGGTTGGGCTGATTGACAAGTGATGTATTCTTTCTTTGGTCCAAATCGTTCCCTGATTTTACCCGCAGCAAAACCTCGTTTGACAGGTAGCCCCTTGTCCATCGTCGCTCGAACTGTGTTGATGAAGTCCTTTAATGAATGGAGGTTCACCAGTGAAATTGCGTCAATCGTTGCTCACCCTCGCCCTTGCCGCCGCCGTAATCGCCTTGCCCGCTGTCAGCCGCGCCAATGATGGGGAAGAGATGAACGTTCACAACAACACCGGACACGAGGTTGTTGTGTTTCTCTTTCAGGATGCTGACGTCCACACCAATGAGCACGGCGGAGTTCAGTTCGCGCACCTCGCGGATGGCGAGAGCGCCGTCGCCCACGTTCCCCACTGCACGTTCTCGATTCTCCTCGTCGATCACAACGACGTCTGGCATGCCGAGTTTCACGACTGCCACTCCACCGACTTGGTCTTCCACGCGGATACGGGTCACGGCAAGAAACACTAGCAAACTCTTTTGACCACAGAGGCGCTGAGGTCGCAGAGTTGAGTTTTCAACTCCGTGCTCTCAGTGTCTCTGTGGTTCGCTTCTGTCTGAACGTGCCGAGGCTTCGATGTACGCCATCGGAATGGTCAACCGCAGTTCCCCTTCACGAGCGGCGAGATCGTTCAGCGCGTCGCGCAGACGGGCGAAGACAATGGCCTCGCGGTCGGGAACGACCTTCTTCCAGCCATCGAGAAATCCGAGCTTGATGAAGTGATGGTTGAGCAAGGCCGTGCCGTCAGCGAAGCGCATCACGCCTTCGCGCTCGACGAGGCGGGTGACGGTGAAGCCGCCGTGCTCGAGCAACGCCCGCACGCCCGGCACCGTTGCGCGGTGCGCGACATGCGCTCGGAGCCGATCACGGGCATTTTCATCTTCCGTCTCCAGCACCCGTTCGAAGACTTCGTAAAACTCGCGCATGTGTCCCTGAAGATTCGTGGTCAGCGCGAGCGTTGCACCGCTCCGCGCGACGCGGCGGCATTCGCGGATTGCGGCTTCGCGGTCGTCGAAGTTATTCACGCCGAGGTTGGAGACGATGAGGTCGAAGGTGGAGCCGGCGAAGGGCATCGCTGAGGCGGTGCCTTCGTGAAGCGTCACGTTGGGAGTGCCCCGGCTGGCGATCTTTTCGGCTGCGCGCGCGAGTCCGGCACTCCACGGATCGAGGCCATGTACGTGCGCGCGCGGCCCGAGCCGCTCGGCCAGCTCGATGAGTGGAAAGCCGGTGCCGCAGCCGACATCGAGAACGGTTGCCACGCCGCTCACCGGCACTTCCTCCAGCAGCAGAAGTCCGAACATCGCCGACCAGAGCGGCAACTCATCGTACGCGGCGAGAAGAGCGTGCGACGAGAAGTCAGGCTCGAAGGCGAGGAAGGAGAGATCGTTCTGTCGTGCATCCTCAAGCACGCGCGCCTCGCCGACTCTCTGGTTCTCGATCCAGCGCTTCAATTCGCGTGGGTCCATCGAGTGATTGTACGCGGCTGGGTCCCCGCATTTGACGAAAGAGAGTCGTTCACGCGGAGACGCGGAGAACGCGGAGTAGATACCTCCGCGCCTCCGCGTGAAACAAAGAAGTAAGACCGCCGCGCGAAACAGCGTCAACCCTTGCGCGGCTTCGGCTTGCCTTTCGACACGAAGGGCTTCCCCTTCGATGCGAACGGTTTGCCTTTGGCTGCGTATGGCTTGTCCTTCGATCCGAAGGTCTTGCCCTTCGCCGCGTACGGCTTGTCGCTCGAACCGAACGGCTTGCCTCTCGGAGGGAATGGCTTTCCAGTCCGCGCGGCGTACGGCGTCGCACCGGCGCCGGGGCGGAACGGTTTGGTCGTGCGCGGACGCTCCTCGCGATCGTCGCGCTGGTAACGCGCGGCTGGCGGGCGCGTCTCGCGATCGTCCCGTTGGAAGCGGGCGGCGGGCGGACGGTCATCGCGCTGAAACCGTCCCGCAGCGGGAGGGCGGGAGGGGCGGGGAGTGGGGCGCTCGCGGTCGTAGCGCGGACGTTCGCGCGATGGTGATTCGCCACCGGCGACACGCAGGTTCACCGGCTTCCCGCGAAAATGTGCGCTGCCGAGTTTCGCCAGGACAATCTCGCGATGACGCGCCGGGATCGTGACGTATGTGATGTCGTCGCGGATCTCGATCGGGCCGATGTCGCTGCCGGGAATGCCGGCCTCGTTCGCGATCGATCCGACAACGTCAGCAGGCCGGATGCCATCGCGTTTGCCGAGGGCCATGGAGAGACGCACTTTGGCGTCTTCGGAATCTTCCTGCGGAGCGGAGGGCACAGACGAAGAAGCCGGTGCTTCCCGCTTCACCGCTTCCGCAGGCGCAGCAACGGCGCGTGTTCCGTGCGCGATCCGCGACGCCGCGGCGGCCACTTCGGCCATATCGAACGGTCCTTCCTCGGCGAGCTGCGTGACCACCTCGACGTAAAGATCGAGATCGCCAGCCTGCAACTCTTTGCGCAGCGACTCCTTGAAGACCGCGATGCGCCGCGCGGCGACGTCGGCGCGCGACGGCATCTTCATCGGTTTGATCTGCGTGCCGGTGAATCGCTCGATCTCGCGCATCATCCGCCGTTCCCTCGGCGTGATGAACAACGTCGCAACGCCGCTGCGGCCGGCCCGTCCGGTGCGCCCGATGCGATGCACGTACGCCTCCACGTCGTTCGGAATGTCGTAGTTGACGACGTGCGTGATCTGCTCCACATCGAGTCCGCGCGCAGCAACATCGGTCGCAACGACGATGTCGAGCTTGCCGGCGCGCAATCTGCGGATGACGCTCTCGCGCTCCGCCTGCTTCATGTCGCCATGCATTGCCTCGGCGACGAATCCCCGCCCGCCGAGTTTCTCCGCCAGTTCCGCCGCGCCGTTTTTCGTGCGCCGGAAGATGAGGACTGCATCCGCTTCCTCGAGCTCGAGCATCTGGGTCAGCACTTCGAGCTTCTGCCCCTCGGCGAGGTTGAGAAAACGCTGCTCGATGTCCGGCCCGGCGATGGTGTGATGCTCGATCTCCACCCGCTCAGGATTGACGAGATGCTTCTGTGCGATGCGCGCGATCGGCTCCGGGATCGTCGCGGAAAAGAGCGCCACCTGCCGCGGCTTCGGGACGAGTGAGAGCATCCGCTCCACCTCATCGATGAACCCCATCTTCAGCATCTCGTCCGCTTCATCGAGCACGATCATGCGCACGTGATCGAGGCTGAGCGTCCCGCGGTCGAGATGATCGATGAGACGGCCCGGCGTGCCGACGACGACGTGGGCGCCGCGCTGCAGATGCTTCATCTGCCCGAAAATCGGCGCGCCGCCGTAGACCGGAAGGACGGTGACCCCCTCCAGTTTTTTCGCGTACGTATGCATTGCCTCGGAGACCTGCACGGCCAGCTCGCGCGTGGGCGCGAGCACGAGCGCCTGCGTGACGCGGCTGCTCAGATCGAGTTGCTGCAGGATCGGCAACGCGAACGCGGCCGTCTTCCCCGTGCCCGTCTGCGCCTGCCCGATGAGATCGCGTCCCTTGAGCAGCGCCGGGATGGTCCGCGCCTGAATCGGCGTCGGCGCCTCATATCCAAGCTGCGTCAGCGTTTCGAGGAGTGGAGTGGAAAGACCAAGAGAAGCGAAGGTGGGAGCGTCCGACATAGGAGGGAACTGTATCAATTCGTCCGATGAAACGCAGGAACCATCCACAGATGACACAGATGGAAGACGGTTTCATCTATGCCATCTCCGTCGCTTGCGGATGATCTCCAGTTTGTATTACACTTCTGTCATGCGCGATACGCAGAACAAAACGACGATCAGCGTGAGGTTGAGCGCGGATGAAGAACGCACCGTGCGCCGGATGGCAAAGCGGAAGAGACGGACAGTCTCCGACGTCATCCGCGATGCGGTGGCTGGCATCGTCGAAGAGGATCGGAAGACGATCAGCCGCCCATACGATGACATCTCCGATCTCATTGGCTCCGTGACCGGTCTTCCCCCCAACCTGTCGGAAGGGAGCGGTGATCAGTTCGCGGCCCTCCTGCGAGAGAAAGCCGGACGCCGGAAATGATTCTCATCGACGCCGGGCCGATGGTTGCTCTCATCAGCGCCAGCGACAATCACCACGAGATCTGCCGCGCAACTCTCGAAAGCATCGCTGAGCCCATCGCCACCGTCTGGCCCGCATTCACCGAGGCGATGTACCTGCTGCGGTGGTCATGGCGTGCGCAACGCGCGCTTTGGGAAATGATCGAGCGCAGGACGATCGAGATGCTCTACCTGAACATCGACGACGCGCGACGCATGCGCGAGTTGATGGAGAAGTACCGAGACCTGCCAATGGATCTCGCCGACGCCGCCCTGGTCCGCACGGCGGAGCGCGAGAAGATCCGCCGCATCTTCACCCTCGACCGCCGCGACTTCAGCGTCTACCGGCCCGTGGGTGTCGGGCGGTTCAGCATCCTGCCGGCGAAGTCACGTGAGAACCTCATCCGCAGATGACGCAGATGGGGGAGGGTTTTATCTGTGTACATCTGCGTCATCTGCGGATCTGCCGGAGTCTTGCCTGGCTTCGCCGCCGGGACTCGAAGTGGAGGTTGAGCGACAGTGCGGGTTACGAGCTCCCCGCCGCGATCTTCTTCTGCGCCACCACCCGCATCGAATGATCGAGGATCCGTTTGCGGATGCGGATTGATTGCGGGGTTACTTCGACCAGCTCGTCGTCTTCGATCCATTCGAGGCACTGCTCGAGCGTCAGGATCTTCGGCGGGGTGAGCTGGACGGCCATGTCGGAGCCGCTGGCGCGCATGTTCGTCAGGTGCTTCTTGCGGCAGACCTGGACGACCATGTCGGCGTCGCGGGAGTTCTCGCCGACGATCTGGCCGCCGTAGACTTTGAGGCCGGGTGCGATGAAGAGGACGGTGCGCTCCTGGAGGGGCTCGATGGCGTAGGCGGTCGTATCGCCAGCCTCTTTGCTGATCAACGCGCCGCGGTTCCGGCCGGCGATCTCGCCGCGGTAGGGGCCGTACTCGAGGAACGTGTGATACAGCAATCCGGTGCCGCGCGTCTCCGTCAGGAACTCCGTGCGGATGCCGAAAAGGCCGCGCGTTGGGATCTTGAACTCGATGCGGACACGGCCGGAGCCGGGGTTGACCATGTCGGTCATTTCGCCACGGCGTGTTTGCAGCTTCTCCATCACCGCGCCGACGTGCGCCTCGTCGATGTCGACGACGAGTGCTTCGTACGGCTCGCTCTTGCGGCCGTCGATCTCTTTGAGGATGACCTGCGGGCGCGACAGCGCGAACTCGAAGCCTTCGCGGCGCATGTTCTCGGCGAGGATGGAGAGATGAAGCTCGCCGCGGCCGCTGACTTCGAAGCGGTCGGGCAAGTCAGTCTCTTTGACGCGCAGAGCTACATCCTTGCGCAGCTCGCGGTCAAGGCGTTCTTTGATGTTGCGTGAGGTGACGTACTTGCCTTCGGTTCCGGCGAACGGCGAGTCGTTGACCAGCCAGAACATCGAGACGGTCGGCTCGTCGATCGCGATCGGCTCCAGCGCCTCGGGATTCGCGGCAGATGAAAACGTCTCGCCGATCTCGACGTCAGTAAAGCCGGCCACGGCTACGATCTCGCCTGCGGATGCTTCTTCGACCTCGACGCGGCGAAGGCCTTCAAACGCGGTGAGCTTGGTGATGCGGCCCTTTTTGAAGGTACCGTCGCGAAGGATGAGGACGACGTCTTCGCCCTGGCGCAGCTTGCCGCGCTGAATGCGGCCGACGCCTTGGCGTCCGACGTATTCGTTGTAGTCGATGGCGGAGACGAGGAGCTGCAGCGGCGCGTCGGCATAACCCGGCGGCGGCGGAATGCGCTTCAGAATGGCATCAAACAACGGCCTGCAATCCTCGGTCGTATCTTCGAGGTTCGTCCGGACGATGCCCTGGCGGCCGATGGCGTAGAGGATGGGGAAGTCGAGTTGCTCGTCCGAGGCGCCGAGCTCGATCATCAGATCGAAGACTTCGTTGACGACCTCGGTCGGACGCGCGTCCTGACGGTCGATCTTGTTGATGACGACGATCGGGAGAAGTCCGAGGCCGAGGGCTTTGCGCATGACGAAGCGGGTCTGCGGCATCGGACCTTCGGCGGCATCGACGAGGAGGATGACGCCATCGACCATCGACAGCACGCGCTCGACTTCACCGCCGAAATCGGCGTGACCGGGCGTGTCGACGATGTTGATCTTCACCTCGCTCGGGTGAATGAATGCGGCGGGAAGATCGTGGCCGGACGCAGTGTGCGTCGCTTCGTGGTGCACGAGGTGACCGAGGGCGTCGGGCTCGTCGACGAGATAGCGGATCGAGGTGTTTTTGGCGAGGATGGTGATTCCACGCTCTTTCTCTAGATCGTTGGAGTCCATGACGCGCTCATCCATTTGTTGGTTGAGGCGCACGGCTCCGGCCTGGCGGAGGAGAGCGTCGACGAGAGTGGTTTTCCCATGATCGACGTGGGCGATGATCGCCACGTTGCGGATGTCATAACGAAACTGCGGCATGTTTGGGCGTTAACGCAGTGGGGATGTTTGAATTCCTTCGAGGGGGTCGTGAGTCGGGAGTCGGGGGTCGGAGATATTCCTTGCTGTTGATTCCTCGAGCTGCGTGGCGGAGAAATCGACCGCGCGAATCAGCGCAGCGCTCAGCCTTTTCTCCGACCCCCGACCCCCGACCAACGACTCCCGCAACTACAATACGGTCATGGCGTGCGACCACATCGGCCCCGCGGAACTGATCGACATGGCGGAGGCGCAGCTTCGCGAGCGCGGCGTCAGGCCGGAAGCCGGCATGTGCTTTCGCTGGAGTGAGAATCCGGCCGATGGGATGTGGGCGTCGATCGTGACGGAGATCGAACGGCGTGGCGAGCAGTGGATCGTGACGCGGCTCGATCGGAATCGCGAGCCGTTGCCGGTTGACGAGACGGGGTTTCGCGCGCTGTGATCCGGAGTGTTTGCGTTTTCTGCGGATCGAGCGCGGGCAATGATCCGCGCTTTGCTCAGTCCGCGAGGGAGTTCGGCGCGTTGCTGGCGAAGGAAGGGATCACGCTCGTTTACGGCGGCGGGCATGTTGGCTTGATGGGCATCCTCGCTGACGCGGTGCTCGCGAATGGCGGCAAGGTCATCGGCGTCATTCCGCGGGCTCTGTGGGACCGCGAAGTTGGTCATCGCAATCTGACTGAGCTGCATGTCGTCGAGACGATGCACGAGCGCAAGGCCCTGATGGCGTCGCTCGCAGACGGTCTTATCGCGCTTGCGGACGCCGACGCTGTTCCGCTGGACGGAACCGGCGCCTCACGGAGTGGGTCCAACACCTGAGGCATGATGCCGGCGACGACCGAAGGCAACCATCGCACTCATCTAGACGATGCAAGCGGGACGCTGGTTTTTGAGCATGTGGTGGAGGGCGTTGCGTTGTCCAGCCAACACACAAGACTCAATGTCTTTACCTTCGAGGTAGCTGAACAACAGGCCTCCAGCGAAGGCGTCGCCCTCCGCGAATACGCCCCGGGATGAGACGGGCTTGAAGGGCAGTTCATATGTCGTGCGACCGTTCCGCTGTAACACGTCGACCCCATTCGGGCCTTTAGTAATAACAAGCAACCTTAGCTCGCCGCTGAACCAATCGAGGCTGGCAGGACCACAGTGGTCTTGCAAAAGGTCGAACTCGGTGTCATTCATAATGAGCAGGTTTGCGATCTGAAGGACCTCCCGAGAGACATCCGGAGTCCAATACTTGATCACGTGCGACAGAGATACGACGAGTTCGAACCCATCGGGACGACGCGGCAAGTCAAGCATCTCATAAGGGGGTTGCGTAACAGCTACATACAACAAGGTGTTTTCCCTATTGAGTGTCGTTCCCAATGCGTCGGCGGATGCCCGAATCACATCCGTAATCGTCACAAATCCTAACGTCTCGGGGTGCAAAGGGAGGTAGACGGTATAGCTGTCCTCGCCGAGCCCGAAAAGCTCTAGACACAGATTGTCACGAAAGTCTGGGCCACAATGAGGAACGATGACAACGTTACTAATGGAATTGGTGGCTCGAAGAAAATCGTCACCATGTGGACCATAAACGCTCGCACTTCCGCCGAGATGCACAACATGTGTCGCGACATTCCATGCCATGCCGCCTTTGGTCAACGGCGCGCCGGCGCCGTTCCAGTGCAAGATCGGGCTGTCGTTCGTGATTGCTACGTCAACATTTGGAATGCCAACGCACAAGAGGTGTCTAGATTTGTTAGCTTGACTCATGTAGGTTGTCTTAATCTGCTATGGTCCGAAACAAGAACTGCCGGTAAACGGCGTTCGCTAAGATTTGTTAAGCCCTATCCATATTGGCAGTCGGTACCTTTTACTCTCACTGATTTTGGCTATTGATCGCATGATTGCCGTGGGCTCATTTGCAGTGTCCAGACTAGGAACGTCGATATTCTCTCCAGCCCAAGCATATAAGAAAGAGCGAGACCGTTGCGAGTGCCATAGTGGCCCAGGTGTCAAGTGTTTTGAAGCCAAAGATAAGGTTCGCAAAAATGCTAACCCCGAGACTGAGCGAGACGCCAGCCATCAAACTCTGACGCCGTGCAAAGGCGTCGAGTTCGTCACTCACGGCGCGGAGTGACAGTAGTGCATTTTGCGACCCACGAATCGCAATTGCGTCCTTATTCCTGACGACGAGTTTTCCAAACGCGATACTTGACCACTCTTTGAACACAGGAAAGCCTCGGTCGATCCGTCCACTGAATACTGGATTATTATCGCCGATAGGTGCGTCGAAAGGAGCAACGCCGTCGTGAACAAGGCATTCCTCTCCCGACTGGCGATATCTGCGGGGAAGGAATACCCAGAAGTACATGTCATTAACCAAAATATTGTCAGTCCGCACTCGAAAAGCAAGAGGGACGGGCGAATTTCCTACAATTGACTTGTGCCCAGTCTCCGTCCAGGTTAACCAAGTGGCTTCGTACTTGTGCTGGCCGGGGAACTGAAGTATCCTGGAAGAGTGCTGGTCGTCCTGGCTAACACCCGGAGAAGCCACTGTGCAGATGACTCCTTCGATTTCCTCTTCCATGCCCGCGACGGGTTGACTGTGCGTCTGGCTGCCGAGTCTTTTGAAACTCCGTATCAGTTTTTCACAAGTCCGTTTGTCGTCATAGAGATCGTTTCGCGATTCCACAACGCCAACGTCAGGGCGATCATAGAACTTCAATTCGACTTGTTTAATGTGGCTCACGATTAGTTCTAGATAGATTTTAGAGCTTCCTGGCGTGGGCTCATCCAAGAAGACACTCACGACGCACTTCTCGACGCACCCGGCCTGAGTGCTCTCGACTTCTGGAATGTCCTGACATAGGGCCAAATCTATGATCAGGCCGGACGACGCTGCGCCGCGGAGGTGTGTCGCGCTGCGGGCGATCCTCCACCACTTCGACTCCGCTGTCCTTTCAGTCACCATTTTGAGGGGCTGCTACCAGCAGGAATGAACACTGGCGAACGCAAGTGTGTTTGCCAGCGTGCCGATCCGCAAGTGGCCGTCAGGCCACCTTTCTGCACGTTATCACGGCGAAGGTCCGCTGGCCAGTTAGCATGAGGTGTTGAAAGCTGGTTCGGAACAAGGCGAATGCGCCATCGCTGACCGGTAGATTAAGTTGCCGGCGCAGAACGATGTAGATACTGCGAAGGACATCTTCGGAGCCGCGCCACGCAGAGAGATTGATCTTTCCAGTGGATAGCCGACATCCTATATCACGCAAAGAGGAGTTCCGTTTTAGGGCGGCTTCCAAGTCTTCCGAAGTCATAGCGTAGGAGACGCCGTTGGCGAGCTCCGAACGTGTTGCGAGGTACACGCGATAAAGATCGCAGTCCCTACCCCAGAGAGTGAATGCGAGGAGGCCACCAGGCTTGAGAAGGTCCGTCATTCTGGCAACCTGGCTCATCGGATCGCGCAGGTAGTAAAGAGAATGGCGAACGTTGATGACATCAAACTTGGCCTCGGTAGAAAAGTCTTCGAAGCGTGTTCGATACACTACATCGTGGGGTATCTGACGCGCGGTGCTGAGCGCGGCTGCTGAAAGGGGATCGATTGCGGTGATACTCAAGTTGGTGCCCGCAAGGTTCAGCAGATCTTTCGCGCGCCGAGTGAATAGTCCGTCGGCGCAACCGACGTCAAGGAAGCTTAAGACGCCTGGCTCGAAACTCGTGCGTATTGCATCAAGTACGGCGTCGCCCTCGCTTCCCTCGACGAAAGTTGTTTTTAGAACTCGCAGGGAAGATAGGTATTCCCATCCTTCGCGAACTTGTTCTTCAGTCGTTTTGAGGGCAGAGCGAATCAGCCCGTGAGTGCTGAGGCCGGACGATTCGTCGACAGTATTCACGATCATTCCGTCATTGTCTCACAGCGAAGAAATTCGGATATCATCCGCGAGTCGATAGCTTAGTGTCGATGGACAATGCGATCACCGGTGGGTCCTTCGTCTTTCGTCGGTTAGTCCACCTGAGTGCGCGCGTTAGGCAGATTATGCGAGTGCTAGTCGCACCGAGTCAAGCAAGGATCGTTTGGCTTGTGTTTCTCAGCCAAGCTCGGCCGATGTGGGTTGAAAGCTGAATCGAGATTGATGCCAGCCAGCGTGACGCAGTTGGATGACAGACGGTTGCGTTGCACGCGGATTAGTAATGCACGCGGTGCTCGTACACGAACGCTTTGCGTTTGCCTTTGAGCACGACCGGCGTGAATTCGGCGGTTCGCAGGGCCTCGGTGTTGCGCTGCTCGAGCGCCATCGAGCCGGTCGTGTTGCTCAGCGTGCGGACGCTTCTCACGATTCCGTCTTTGTCGACCTCGGCTTCCAGTATCAGCTCCCCATGCGCGCCGGGCTGGGTGACCGGAGCGGGTGTGCGCGTGAAGTGCGGCCAGGGGTTGTCCTCGAGCGCTTTCTGCGCCTCGACGGCATCGGCCATCTCGGCGATGCGCGCCCATCCGCTGCTCGCACCTGTGCGCACCTCGGCCCATTCGCCTTTGCGCGCCAGCACCGAAACGGATTCGCCGCGCTGGTAGGTGCTGATGACCAGCGCGTCGTCGGCCGGCTTCGTGTGGATTGTCATTGTCGCGCCGCGGACATATTCGACGGCGATGGGCATCCTGTCGTCGGTGGTTACCTTCGAGGGCTCGGGTCCACAGGCGAAGCAGAAGAGTGCGAGTGCGAGGATTGACGCTGCGTTGAATCGAATGCGCATCATCCGAACACGTCCCTTCGTGTGAAGACCGCGTAGGAGATCGCCGTCGCGACGATCGCCCACGCGCCGAGGAGAGTGATGCAGAACAGCATCGACATGCCGTCGTAGGGCGGCGGCTGGCCGGTGTAGTAATCGGCGAGCGGAAGTGCGCTGACGAAGAGATACTTGCCCGCGGTCCAGTCGGGAGAGATGCGGGTGAGGATGGTGCCGCCAATGAGCGAGGCCAGCATCGTTCCGATCGCCGCAGCGCTCGACCTGAAGAGAACCGACAGCAGCAACGCGATCGCTGCAACGGCGAGCAGGGCGTACCACTGCAGTCCATAAGCGATCATCGTGTCTTTCCAGAGCGGCAGTTGGCGAACCGAATCGAGGCTGACGCTGTTGCCGCTCAACTGAAAGCCGACGAAGGTCGGTGCGTTCCAGCCGCCCGAGGGGAGGAACGGGGAAGAGATGGCGTAAGCGATGACCGCGCCGCAGATCAACGTCAGCGTCGCGAACATGAAGAGTGTCAGCAGTTTTGCGGTGAGGATCTTCCAGCGGCGCACCGGGCGTGTCAGAAGGAGCTTGTCCGTGCCTTCTGCGTTTTCCGCGGAGACGATATCGGCACCGAACATCGCCACGAGCAGCGGCAACAGCCAGCCCGAGGCGTTGGCGAAGCCGCGCACGAAAAGCGGCCCCGTCGGTTTGTCCGGCTCGATGTCGTGATCGAGATAGAACTGGAGGCGGCCGGCTTCCGCGCGCAGCCCGCGCGCATAGCTTTCGTTGAGCCGTCCCCGGCGCATCATGTTCTGGAAATTCGCGACCCGTTGCTGAATCTCGGCGCGCCAGTTGCGGTTTGGCTGCTCGCGCAGCCGCCGGTACTGCGAGTAGGTGACGAGCGCCAGAATCACGAAGAGGATCGCAATCACCACCGCGAAGCGCTTGCGGCGGATGATCTTCAGCGTTTCGTTCTGAATTAGCGGGATGAGCATCGGATCAGCGTCTCAGTCTACCGTCTCGCCGCCGGTGGCTTCGAGGAACATCTCTTCGAGCGATTGCGCCCGTCGTTGGGCGTGGAAGATTTTGACGCCGGCCTCGGCGAGCGCGGAGAGGAGCGGTGGTGCGTCAGCTTCCTCCATCGCCAGCCAGATGCGGTCGCCGTCGGTACGAAAGGTGAGGTTGCGCTCGCGTGCGATCGCGGACGCGCGCGGCACGTCGTCGACGCGGAGCTCCATGTCGCGGCGGCTGGAGATCAGATCGCGCACGGTGCCTTCGCGAAGGATGCGTCCCTTGTGAATGATGGCCACGCGGTCGCAGGTGAGCTCGATCTCGGCGAGGAGATGCGAGGAGATGAAGATGCTCATCTGCTGCTCGCCGGCGAGGCGCCGCAGCAGTTCGCGAATCTCGCGGATGCCGGCAGGATCGAGGCCGTTGGCTGGCTCATCGAGGATGAGCAGCTTCGGTTTGCCGAGGAGCGCCTGGGCGATGCCGAGACGTTGGCGCATGCCGAGGGAGTAGGTGCCGACGCGCTGTTCGAGGCGGTGGGCGAGGGAGACGGCTTCCGCGACCCGCTCGATCTCGCTGCTCGAAACGCGGAGCATGCGTGCGAAGTGCTCGAGGTTCTCGCGTCCGGTCATGAATCGATAGAGGTCGGGGTTCTCGACGATGCAGCCGACGCAGCGCATGGCGTCCTCGAAGTTGTGCTCGATGTCGTAGCCGCAGATCCGCACGCTGCCCGCGGTCGGACGGATGAGGCCGACCAGCATACGGATCGTCGTCGTCTTGCCGGCGCCGTTCGGGCCGAGGAAGCCGAAGATCTCGCCTTGCTGGAGCTCGAATGAGACGGAGTCGACGATCGTCTTGTGACCGATGGTCTTGGTCAGATTCGAGGCGGTGAGGGTGGGGGTGAGGTCGCTCATCGCATCTGCACCGCCGCACCAATCGCTGTCATCCTGAGTCGCCGGAGCCGCGCCTTCACGCTGCTCGAAAACCCGGCAGGCTTCGCGGCGAAAGACGATCGAAGGATCCCCTGATTCGTGCCGGTGGGGAGAACGAAGAAAGAACCACGCACAAAATCAGGGGGTCCTTCGACCGTCCTCCGGCACTTCGTGTCCTTCGGCGGCTCAGGATGACAGCTCATTCCTGTTATCGTTTCACGCAATGCGCCGTTTCCTCTTGTGGTATCTGCCGCTCACCGCCGCGCTGGCTGCGGCGATTTTGTTCGGAGCCGGATTCTACTCATTCCTGCGCGGCGACACCGGCACATCCGTGTCACTGGCGCCTTCGACGACGCGGATTACAGAATCTGCGCCGCGGAAGCAGATCGCGCCGATCATCGTCGGCGACTCGCTCGGACGCGGCACCGGCGACGAGACAGGACTGGGCATCGGCGGACGGTTCGTCGACGAGTTGCGGAAACGCAATATCAATACGAAGAACATCGTCAACCTCGCGGTCAACGGTGCGCGGACGAAGGACTTGATCCGTCAGCTCGACAGTCACAACGTGCAGACGCTGCTCGCGCAATCGAACGTCATCATCGTCTCCATCGGCGGCAACGATCTTTGGGGAGACAGCACCTTTCGCAACGCGCCGCCGCCGAATCCGGTGAGCGTCATGCACGAGGTGCTCGATCGCGTCGATCAGAGCGTGCGCCTCATTCGAGCCGCGAATCCGACCGCGCGCATCTTCGTGATCGGTCTTTACAACCCGTTCTCCGGCACACCGTTCGGGAAGATGCTCACGCCGTTCGTCAACCGATGGAACTCGCTGCTGGTGGAGCGCTTCGCGGGCGATCCGAACGTCGTCGTCGTCCAGACTTCCGACATTTTCGCGTTCCGGGACCGGCTCTCGTTGGACCGGTTCCATCCCGGGCAGGAAGGGTATTCGCTGATCGCGCGCCGGATTGCCGACGCCATCTAACGCTGAGGAGGTCAGATGCCACAGTCGCCGCAGGTGTATCAACTCGCTCGCTATGAAGTTCGTCCGGAGTCGCTCGATCGCTGCCTTGCTGCGATCCACCAGTTTGTCGCGTACGTCCGCGAGCATGAGGACGGAACGTTGCGCTACGACGTGTGGCAGGAGCGCGACCACCCCACGCGCTTCGTTCACCAGTTCATTTTCCGGGACGCCGCGGCCGAGCAGGCCCATTCGGACTCCGCGGAAGTCAAGCAGTTCGCGTCGGTGCTCTATCCCGAGTGTCTGGCGCCGGTCGACTTCACCGACTATGAGCTTGTGACCTCGAAAACGTAAGGACGAATCGCTAGTTCGCCTGGATCTCGATAACCTCAAGTTGATCTGGCGCAGCGCCGACGGCTGCCGTCAGCGGAATGCGGCGATCGAACGTCACGAACCGTCCACCCTGATCGACGGCGATCGCGAGAAGGTATACATCGGTGATCTTACCGTGGCTCAAACCGGAGAGTTTGAAGCGCTCCTCGTCGCGGATGGACAACTGTTCGGGCCAGAACGTGTGATTGCCGCTTGCACAGAAAGTGTCCAGACGGTTTCGAACTGCGTCGGCACTCTCGTAGCGTCCCTGCGTGTATGCAATATTCGAGAGGATACGAACCAAGCCGTTTTCAGTAATTGGGCACGTGGCCCAGCCCCGGCTTTGGTTCGCGGAAAACCACCCGTGCGCAGCTTCGTGATGAATGTGGTCCGGATTGAAGAGCGCAACGAGAACGTTAACGTCCAAAAGAGCGACTCGAGACATTGCCTCTTAGTCTTCGTCCCGAAGAGCGTTAACCATTTCCATCGTCATACGGGGACTGCCTTCGGGGCCGCGGGGGATCAGCGGAACGCCATTTCGCACTTGAACCTCCTTGCCGGATGACAGGCCCTTCCGAGCGAGCTCTGAGAGGACTTTTCCCGCGCTCGTTCCTCGATTTGTAGCGATTTCTTTCGCTGCCTGAAGGACGTCCTGATCGATATCGAGCGTGGTTCGCATGTCTAAATCATCGATCATTACGCATCAGATGTCAATCGAAGATTGCGTACCAACGCGCACCAAACTTGCACTGTATTCTGCGGAATATCACACCGGCGCACTCAGGTTTTGGTCGCCAGATTATCTGACTGCATCGCACTCATGTTGCGGTAAGTATCAGAAGGAGAAAAACATATGTCCAAGATTATCGGTATCGACCTCGGCACGACCAACTCCGTCGTGGCGGTCATGGAGGGCAATGAGCCCAAAGTCATCGTCAACGCCGAAGGCAGCCGGATCACCCCCTCGGTGGTCGGATTTGCCAGAAACGGCGAGCGTCTCGTCGGCCAGGTCGCAAAGCGCCAGGCAGTTACCAATCCTGAGAACACCATCTTCTCGATCAAGCGCTTCATGGGGCGTAAGTACGAGGAAGTCAATGAAGAGATGAAGATGGTCCCCTACACGGTCACTCGTGCCTCGAACGGCGACGCGCGTGTCGAGGTGGATGGCAAGCTCTACTCGCCGCCCGAGATTTCCGCGATGATTCTGCAGAAGCTCAAACAGGCCGCAGAGGACTACCTCGGCGAGAAGGTCGACCGCGCGGTCATCACCGTCCCGGCTTACTTCAACGACTCGCAGCGCCAGGCGACGAAGGACGCGGGCGAGATCGCCGGCCTCAAAGTCGAGCGCCTCGTCAACGAGCCGACCGCGGCCGCGCTCGCATACGGCCTCGACAAGAAGAAGAACGAGACGATCGCCGTGTACGACTTCGGCGGCGGCACGTTCGACATCTCCATCCTCGAAGTCGGCGACGGCGTCGTCGAAGTGAAGTCGACCAACGGTGACACGCACCTCGGCGGCGACAACATCGATCACCGCCTCATCGACTGGATCATCGAAGAGTTCCGCAAAGACCAGGGCATCGATCTGTCGAAAGACAAGATGGCTCTGCAGCGTCTGAAAGAGGCCGCCGAAAAAGCGAAGATCGAGCTGTCGTCGACCATGTCGACCGACCTCAATCTCCCGTTCATCACGGCCGATCAGTCCGGCCCCAAGCATCTCAACATGTCGCTCACGCGCGCCAAGTTCGAGCAGCTCATCGGCGACATCGTGCAGAAGACGATGGGACCGCTGAAGCAGGCGCTCAACGACGCCGGCGTCGATCCCAAGAAGATCGATGAGGTCGTCCTCGTCGGCGGCTCGACCCGCATCCCAATGGTTCAGAAGATCGTCACTGACTTCTTCGGAAAAGAGCCGCACAAGGGCGTGAATCCGGATGAAGTCGTCGCAGTCGGTGCCGCGGTTCAGGGCGGTGTGCTCGCCGGCGATGCAGGCCTCAAGGATGTCGTCCTGCTCGACGTCACGCCTCTCTCGCTCGGAATCGAGACGCTCGGCGGCGTCATGACGAAGCTCGTCGAGCGCAACACCACCATTCCTCACAGCAAAATGGAGACGTTCTCGACGGCGGCAGACAATCAGACGTCGGTTGAGATCAAAGTGATCCAGGGCGAGCGCGAGATGGCCCGCGACAACAAGCTCCTCGGTGTGTTCCATCTGATCGGGCTGCCGCCGGCTCCACGCGGGATGCCGCAGATCGAGGTCAAATTCGAAATCGACGCAAACGGCATCATGACGGTCTCGGCGAAAGACACCGGTACCGGCAAGGAGCAGAAGATCACGATCACCAGCACCTCGGGTTTGTCGAAGGATGAAGTCGAGAAGCTGGTTCGCGACGCCGAATCGCATGCGGCGGAGGACAAGGGGCGGCGTGAGGAGATCGAAGCAAAGAACGGACTCGATTCGCTCGTCTATCAGGTCGAGAAGATGCTCAACGAGAACCGCGACAAGATCTCGGGCTCGGACGTGAGCAATCTCGAGAGCGCCATTGCCGACGCGCGCAAAGCAATGGAGCAGGGCGGCCTCGACAACATCAAGAAGGCCACCGAGACGGTGACCGCCGCATCGCACAAACTCGCGGAAGTGATGTACCAGAACGCGAGCGCGAATGCCGCGGGCGGCGCGGGCGGGGGAGCGGGAGCAGCCGGTGGCTCGTCGGACGGAACTCCGGAAGGCAACGCCAAGGCGGACGATGTGATCGACGCCGAAGTCGTGGACGAAACCAAGTAAGTATGATCGGAGGGCGGCGGCAACGCCGCCCTTCGCAACTTGCAGCGCAGGACAAACATGACACGCCGCAGGGCAGACGGATACGTGATGATCTCGGTGATCGCCGAGCGATACAACATCCATCCGCAGACGCTGCGCCTTTACGAGCGCGAAGGGTTGATCAAGCCGGCGCGCACGTCAGGCAACACACGGCTCTACGGTGACAGTGAGATTCGCAAGCTGGAGATGATTCTGGCCCTCACCCGCGACCTCGGCGTGAACCTGGCCGGCATCGAGGTCATCCTCAACATGCAAAACGCCCTCGAGGACGCACGCGAAGCGCTTGACCGCGCGGACGGTCACTTCGACGACATGATGCGCGTCATCCGCCAGGCCGTTCTCGATAAACGTCACGGCATCGAGCGCGAGAACGCGCTGGTGAAAGCCGTTCCGCGGGGATTGACGAGAATCAAGTAATGCTCTGGCTTGCCACGCTCTTCGCCGCAATACTCGCGACTCACCAGCCGCAGGTTGTCTTTGCGGTGGTCAACGGGTCGGACGGTATGGCCATCGAGCCGATCACGATGGTCACCAAGAACGCTGGCCCCTGTGCCGGTTGCTGGAAGCTGAGTTTCATGGATCCGGTCCGGGAAGAAGACATGAGCAAGGAGGATTTCGCGGCGCAGTACTACCGCCACGGGCGCAAATACCGCTCCCTCGCCGGCGGTGCTGATGTCGGCACGGCCACCGTCGATAAAGAGGTGAGCCTCGCCTGTGTATCGCTAGCCGCGAGCCTTACACCACCCCTGCCAGACTCCGCGGGGCTTGCCGTCGGGTCGTTGCACCTGCCACCACGCAAGGTGGTTCGCAGCGAGGCGTCAGCGGAGGAGGAGAGGGCGTTATCGGCTCTGGCACGACGCGTCTTCCGCCAAAAGGGTATTCCCGCGGCCCTGCTCGAGAAGATGGAGAACTCCGACGTGATTTCCGCAGACCTGAATCAGGATGGAAAGCGCGACCTCATCGGCTCGTTCGAAGCAAAGGGCACGGAATTCAGCAGTACGCGGCGGCTTTTCCTGATCGCGCTTGCTGATGACGCCGGCGGCTACCGTACCGAGTACGTCTGGTACTTCCGCCAGAATGAGAGTGAAAACAGCACAACGACCATGGTGTTCTTCGATACGATCGACATCGACGAAGACGGCACGGACGAGGTCATCGCCAGCATCCGATACTACGAGAGTCACGATTACGTGATCCTGAAGCGTAGCCACGACGGCAAGTGGAAGATCGTCTACCAGGGCGGCGGCACCGGCTGCTGATTAAGTCCGCCCGTGCGATCTCGAATCCGGGAAGGATGGGGAGTGGACGAGCTACGACATCCTGAAGATGCTTCGCGTTGGGGAGTGGGACGTGATTTACCGCGGCGGCGGATCGGGCTGTTAATCTCGCGTTCGGCCCCACGTCACACGGCTATGTGATTGCTATCGCAGCATCACAGGAACGGTAGGGCCACCGTTGCCTCATGAGCATTGCCGCCATTGCCATTCTCGCCGTCGCCGCTGCAGTTCTGTCGGGTCTTCTCGTCTGGCGATTCATGGCGTATCGCGGACAGCGCGTCATCATCTGTCCCGAAACGCAGGAGCCGGCGGGCGTTGCGCTCAATGCCTGGCTGGCCGCACGCACCCCGGGCGAGGCAAGCCTCCGTTTGCAGAGCTGCTCCCGCTGGCCCGAGCGGCACGATTGTCCGCAGGATTGTCTGGCGCAGATCGAGGCGTCGCCTGACGGAACTCTGGTTCGGAATATCGTCGCCTCGTGGTACGGCGATCAGCAATGCGTCTTCTGTCATCGCGCGATCGGCACGATCGAATGGCACGAGGCGATCCCAGCGCTACGTGCATCCGATGGAACGCTGAAGGAATGGAAGGGGATTGCCGCGGAAGACGTCCCGGCGATTCTCGAGACCCACAATGCCGTCTGCTGGAACTGCAACTTGACCGAGGGGTTCCGGCGCGAGCATCCGGAGCTCGTGATCGATCGGGCGCAGACGCCGCTGCGCGACCTGGCCATTCACTGAAGCGTAATCGCGAACCCGATCCGTCGCGCTCCGCGTGAGCCAACCGTCACGTTTGTCCGCAGCGGCAGTGCCGGCGTCAAGCGCGCACGTATTCTGCGATTCTGCGGAACTGGCTCGCGCCATCGAGACCCGCTTCCGCGATCACGGCACGCGCCTGGCCGCTACCCGTGTAGTGGCCGTGCATGAACGGATGCATCGTCATGGCCCGTCCGCGGTCGGAGCGGATCCAGCGGTACATCGTCGGCAGGGTGAAGCCGGTGATCCCCATCGCCAGTTGCTGCCGGGCCTCCGGGAAGATGGCGTCGCGTTCTTCCTCCGGCAGTGAATCGAAGAGCTCCGCGCTGGCGACATAGAAGATGTCGACGGCGATGCCGGCGCGATCGAGCAGCGGCAGAGTCTCCGTCACGAACGCATACGTCACGCCCGATTCCTGCAGCACGATGGTGGCGTCACAACGTCCCGGCGCCTCGCGAAGACAATAGACTCCTTGCGCCGCGTGAACCGCGGGGGCCAGGCCGAGTGCCTCGCGATCGACGACCGTCTGCGGAGGCCGGGTGACGAACGGTGCGATCACGGATGGACGCCGCGCAATGGCCGCCGTTAGAAGCGGCCAGATTTCCTGCGCGTCCCACGGGGTCAGCGTGATCATCGCGCCCGGCGGGAAGTTCTCCTGCAGCAACTGCAACGGCTGCGGATCAGCATGCGTCGGTCCATCCTCGCCAGTGGCCAGCCCTGCGTGGGCACAGACGAGGATCATCGGCCGCGCCGCTTCTCCAGTCGCCTCGTTGCGGGCCTGGTTTCCGATCGCATGCAACCGCGCGGCGATATGTCCAAGCGGGGCGAGGAAGGCGGCGTACGACGAGCCGGCGCCGATGTGTTTTCCGAAGGACGAGACGCCGGAAAGCACGGCGGCCATCGCGTCTTCGCAGATGCCGCCGATTGAGAGTGTTCGCGAGTCGTTGTTGCTCACGCAGTTGAAGAACCCTGCCTGAAAATCCTTCCCCGCCTCGCCGATGCTGGTCGATCCGAGAAGGTCCGCGGCGGCGAGGAAGATCGCACCACCGCTGAAGCGATTGAGATATCCGAGGGTCTTGCCGAGATGTCCGCGGAGCGTGGTGGCGTGTCCGGGCGTGAGCCGAAGCTCGGACGGTGGAATGCCGGCGTTCGCAGGCAGGACGTGGCCACAGCCGGCCAGTGCGTAGACGTCGGAGACGCAGGGGGCGGATTGGCGCGGTTTCCGTTTCGCGGAGGCGAGCCTTTCCTTTGATGCGCCGAGGAGGGCCGCCAGTGTGCGAACCATCCGCGGCTGCCCTTCCATCCAGTTGCGAATGGTGCTGAGCGCCTGCCAGTAGCATCGCTCGACCATGACCGCGTTTGTGCCCTCATCGCAAAGCGACGAATTCAGCTCGCAGCAGGGAACATCACCCGCCGGAATGGATAGCGCACCGAAAAAGCCACGCGAGCACAACTTGTGTCCCGCACCGTGCGAGGCCCGTCCTTCGATGCCGTAGCGCCAGCCTTTTTGTGTGCGATACACGATGGCGGTCGGCCGGTTGTTGTCGCTGAGCAGCGCCATCCGTTGTGCGGCAGCGATCTGTTGCAGATTCGACCCGTCCGGAACCGACACCACATTCCAGTCATGCAGTTGAAAGAGTCCGGCCGGATCCCACTGCACGTAGTCCCCTCGCTGCGTTCCCTCGCGCGTGACGCGGTCGGAATCGATCGACGATTGATTCCAATCGACATGCACGACGACGTTGGCCAGCGATGCCGTTCCTGCAAATGCCAGCGCCTCAGCGACGCGGCCCGGGGTCAGTCCACCTTCTCCCTCGAGGATGTGGACGCGCGGCGCGGCTTCGCCGAACCAATCGAAGGCCGCCAGTGCGTATCCGAGCGAGGAGGCCATGCCGACGCCCGATGCGCCGGTGGCGAGCGGTACGAACGGCGTCGCCGGCGTCGGGTGGCCGTCGAGTGCTTTGGCTCCGAGCACGCGGAAGAGGGGCGTGGTGGTGTTTGGATTGCGGCGGAAGCCGAGAAGGTCTTCCAGTCGAAGGTCGCCGCTTCCTTCCCGCCGTACTCCGGCGATGCGAAGGATTTCGGAGCGCAGCGCCGACATCGCGTAGAGGCCGAGGGCCTTGTGACCGGCGCCGAGGGAGAGGACGTCAGCGTCGTCGCGCTCGGAATCGAGGGCGTCGTAATCCATCGTCCGGAAGAACAGCATCGAGAGAATGCGGCCCGCGGAGATCGATCCGCCCGGGTGGCCGGACAACGGCGCGTAGTTGTAGAGCATCGCGCAAAGAGAGCGGTAGGCCAGATCGAACGTCTCCAGCGCATCGAGCTCGTCCTGACTGAGCGCGTCGAGATCGAGACGGGAACGATTGAGACGCGCGAGATCGATGCGCGTGGCGCCCTGCGGCTCGATCGTGACCGTCGTCATGGCGTCATCCTTTCCACGAAGTTACGGAACCCCTCCGGATCGTCCGCGGCGAGAGCGATGCGGAATGTCGCTTCCATCAGATCCTCGAGACCGGTGGCGATCGAGATGCGCAGATAGTGTTTTCCTTCGTGGCCGATTGCACCAAACGAACGGCGATCCAGCGTGGCCACGTGATGGACGAAGAGGAGAAAGCGCTGGAAAAGCGTTGACGGCGAGCTGGCTTCGCGCGCGGACCTGGGGAGCCTGTTCCATGCCTCGACCGCGCCGACGCGGTCACAGACGCCGGCGATGTTTGGAAAGAGATAGAAGGCCCCTTTTGGCGTCGGGCACGTCACGCCGGGGATCGAGTTGAGCCGTTCTACGACGACGTCGCGGCGGCGCTGGAACTCCGCGACCATCGCCTGGATCTCTGGTTCGCTCTCCGGCGACTCGATGGCGAGTTTCGCGCCGAGCTGGTTGTAGCCCGAGACGCACGAGAGATAGTTGATGTTGAGGTTCAGGAAGGCCTGCGCTTCCTCGACGGTGGGGAGGATCGCCCACCCGACCCGCCCGCCCGTCCATGCATAGGTCTTCGACACGCCCGACACGATGATCGTCCGTTCTTCCATTCCCGGGATGGAAGCGATGGAATGGTGCCGCGCTCCGTCGAAGAGGATCCGTTCGTACACCTCGTCGGAATAGACGCGAACATCGTCGGGAGCGCGCCGGAGAATCACATCGGCGAGCTCCTCGAGTTGTTCGCGCGTGGCCACGCCACCAGTAGGGTTCGATGGAAAGTTGAGGTAGATGAGCCTCGTGCGCTCGCTGATCAGCGGCGCGAGCTCCGCGGCGCCGCACGTGAATCCGTTCTCGTGATGCAGATGCATCGGTACCGGCACGGCGCCGAGATAGCGAGTGAACGATTCATAGATCGGAAAACCGGGACTGGGGTAGATGACCTCGTCGCCCGGATCGCAATAGATGTGCTGCGCCATTCCGATGGGCGGTTTGGCGCCGGGAAAGATCACGACGCGGTCCGGCGTGATCTTGATTCCGCGCGAAGCGCCCACATCGCGGGCCACCGTCGCTCGCAGAGACTCCAGCCCTTGCGGATCGCCGTAATGCGTCATGCCGAGATCGATCTGGCGTTTCACCTCACGCGCGATGTGGCCGGGGAGCGGAAAATCGGGTTCTCCGACGTGGCATTTGATGACACGCTCGCCACTCTGCTCGATCTCGCGGATCAACGGCGCGATCTTGAACGCATTCTCGGAGCCGAGAAGAGCCACTCGTCGCGCAAAATGCGGTGCCGCCAACGTACTGATTTGCATGGCGAAGTTTCCTGCGGTGAGGGCTCTGTCACAGTGCGCCTGCTCACAAAGAGGTGTGATGGACCTCGCATCCGGCGCCGCAGCATCGGCTACCACTCCGAAAGGCAGACGGAGGAGGCTGGCCGAAACCGCGGGCGTTTTGGCCGCGCATTCGAGTCGCCGGCAGCAAGGCTGCTTCGCGATTGCGGAGAGGCCGTAGGCAGGCGAGATCGCACCCAATTGATCTGGACGCTCGGGTTACACTGACGCATCGAGCATTTTTCCGTTGCTCTCATACAGTTTCCGGACCGTGCCGCCAGCGCGCTCGCGGTGGCCACGCTTTTCACGGCGGCGGCGATTCTCGTCCTCGGTACCGCCGTTCTGGTCCGGACGCGGGTCACGCTCGTCGTCCGGCTCTTCTTCGTGCTGTCGGTCGCCGCGAGCGGGTGGCTCTGCTTCTACGGGCTCATGTACAACGCCGCCAGCGCGGCTCATGCGCTGATCTTCGCGCGCATCGGCGGTGCATTTTCCAGCATCCTCCCGGCGGCCACCTTCCACTTCGCGGCGTCCTACACGAGCCGGCGGCGCGCGCTGCGCAACTACATTCTCTTCTGCTGGATGTTCTGTGGCGGGATCGCGCTGCTGCAACTGGCAACGCCGTACTTTCTCGCCGGTGTGCGGCAGTTCGACTGGGGGTTTTTTCCGATCGGACCGCCCTTCGACCTCTCGTGGATCCTGGTCTTCTCCGCGATGTTCGTGCTGGCGATCCGGATGCTCTGGAAGGTGATGGAGTCCAGCGACGGACTCGAGCGGCAGCGCGCCCGCGCGCTCGTCATCGCGTTCAGCGTGGCCATGTTGTCCGGCATCGACTTCCTGCCGACGATCGGGATCAACGTACCTCCGTTCGGCTTCGTGCCGGTGCTGGCTTTCGTTGCCATCGCCGCGCATGCCGTCTGGCGTTACCGGCTCGTCGACCTCACGCCCGAGTATGCAGCGAGCCAGATTCTGGCGACGATGAAGGGTGCTGTGATCGTCGTCGATCTCGATGGGAAGATTCGCGTGGCCAATCACGCGGCCTCGGCGATGCTTGGCTATCGCGATCCGGGTCTGATCGGGAAACACCTCCGCAGCGTGGTCTCGCCCGACGAAAACCTCACCACCGGCCAACTCCTTCACAGCCTCGGCATGCTCGAGCAGAACATGGTCTGGAGCACTGCCGCCGGCGGACGCATCGACGTACTTGCAACATCATCATTTGTGCGCGATGAGGGGGGCGATCCCGTCGGCGTCGTCTACGCCGCAACCGACATCACCGAACGCCGCCGTGCGGAGCAGCGTCTGCGCGAGAGCGAGGAGCGCTACCGGCTTCTGTTCGAGCGCAATCTGGCCGGCGTTTACCGAAGCTCGCTCGATGGCCCCATTCTCGATTGCAACGATGCCCTGGCGCGCACGTTCGGCTTCCGGAACCGCGGAGAGCTCCTCGGGCGGTCCGCGTTCTCTCTCTACAACGCCCCCGAAGATCGTCAGAGATTGCTCGCCCGGGTGCGCGAGCACGGTTCACTCTCCAATGTCGAAGTGCTGATGCGCCGCCGTGACGGCTCGCCGGTGTGGGTCAGCGAGAACATGACGCTGCTCGACGGCGTCATTCTCGAAGGGACAATCCTCGACATCACCGACCGGAAAGTGGCGCAGGAGCAGATGGAGTATCAGGCCTATCACGACATCCTCACAGGCCTCCCGAATCGCCTCCTCTTCCGCGACCGCATCGAGATCGCGCTCGCCCATGCGAAGCGGCATCGCACCAACGCCGCGGTGATGTTCCTCGATCTCGATCAATTCAAGCTGGTCAACGACACGCTCGGACACACGGTCGGCGATGGCCTTCTGCAGGAGGTGGCGAACCGGCTCGTTGTCTCCATCCGCGCGGACGACACCGTGGCCCGGATGGGTGGCGACGAATTCACAGTCCTCCTCACCGACATCAAGGAAACCGGGAGCTCCGCAATCGTCGCGCAGAAACTGCTCGACGCGATCTCGCGGCCGATGGTGATCGAAGGTCACGAGCTCTACGTCACCACGAGTATCGGCGTCGCTTTGTTTCCGGACGATGGCAGCGACGCCGAGACGCTGCTGCGCCGTTCGGATAGCGCGATGTACCGCGCCAAAGAAGCGGGGAGGAACAACTTCCAGTTTGCTCCGATCACGACGATTGAGATGACCTCGGAACGGTTGGAGATCGAGAGAAGCCTTCATCACGCCTTCGAGCGGGAGGAGTTCGTCCTCCACTACCAGCCGATGACGAACCTGCTGACCGGAAGTATCGTCGGTGCGGAGGCTCTGATCCGCTGGAACCATCCGGAGCGAGGGCTGATGCCGCCCGATGATTTCATCCCGATCGCCGAAGAGTGCGGCCTGATTCTGCCGATCGGTGAATGGGTCTTGCGGACTGCGGTGCGGCAGATGAAGGAATGGCATCCCGAGCACGGGCTGCTGCGCGTTGCGGTCAATCTTTCGGCGCGGCAATTCCAGCAGCGCGATCTCACCGCGATGATCGAGAGGATCCTCACCGAGAGCAACTACCCGCCCGAGCTGCTCGACATCGAGATCACGGAATCGACGGCCATGCACAACGCGGACGTTTCGCTCGCCGTGATGAACAGGCTGCGGAGCATGGGCGTCCGGATCTCGATCGATGACTTCGGCACCGGCTACTCGTCGCTCAGCTATCTGAAGCGCTTCCCGATCGATACGGTAAAGATCGATCAGAACTTCGTGCGCGATCTATCGGACGTGTCGAACGACGGCGCGATCATCACCGCCGTGATCTCGATGGCGCGTGCGCTCAACCTGCGCGTGGTCGCCGAGGGAGTGGAGACCGAAGCGCAGCTCGACTTCCTGCGGCGCGAGAACTGCGAGGTCGTGCAGGGCTTCCTGCACAGCCGGCCCGTGCCTGCTGCCGAGTTCGAGAGCTCGCTGCGGGCGCGGATCGTTCGGTGACGTTAGAATCCGCGAGCCATGAAAAAGCTCGCACTTCTCTTTCTTGCTGTTCTGTCGCTGAACGCCGCAACGCCGATCGATCCGTCGCAGGTCGCTCTCGACATCGACAAACGTCTTGCCCGATTCCAGAAAGTGGAGATGCCGTTCTCGTTCACGGGGATGAGCGCGCGCGAACGGCGCGTCGTCGACGAGATGATTGCGGCGTGCCGCGATCTCGAGGACATCTACTGGCGCCAGAACGACCCCGACGACATCGCGCTCTTCAACAACCTCGCGCATGCGATCGACCCGAGGCTGCAAGCGGCGCGGCGTTACCTCTGGCTCAACGGCAGCCACTACGACCTTCTCAATCACAACGAGCCGTTCATCGGCAGCGAGCCGATGCCGCCCGGCCGCAGCCTTCTTCCGAAGGGCGTATCCCGCGATGAGATCGAGGCATATGTCGCCGCGCATCCGGCGGAGAAGAAAGCGATCTACGACGAACATTCTGTCGTCGAGGCGACAAGCCGCAGTCCGCTGAAACTGAAAGCGACGCCGTATCACGTCAAATACCGCCGCTGGCTCGACGCGGCCGCGGGTCATCTTCGCAACGCGGCCGCGGCCAGCGACGACAAAGCCTTCGCGAACTACCTTCGCATGCGCGCGAAGGCGCTTCTCACCGACGACTACTACGCCAGTGATCTGGCCTGGGTGCGGCTGAAGGATCCGAAGTTCGATCTGATCTTCGCTCCCTACGAGACCTATCTCGACGACCTCCTCGGCGTGAAGACTTCCTACGGTGCGTCGGTGCTCGTGCGCAACGAGTCGGAGTCGAAGAAGCTGGCAGTGTTCCAGAAGTACGTTCCGGATATTCAGGACGCGCTGCCGCTCGCCGCCGAGGACCGGCCGTCGAAGAAAGGGCTGGCGTCGCCGATGGAAGTGATGGATGCGCCATTCCGCGCCGGCGATCTGCGTCACGGCTATCAGGCCGCCGCCGACAATCTTCCGAACGATCCGCGCATCCACGAGAAGGTCGGATCGAAAATGATCTTCTTCAAGAACTTCACCGACGCGCGCGTGAACTACGTGATTCTGCCGCTCGCGAAATACATCATGCGCGTCGACCAGGCCGCCCAAGCCTCGGGTGAGGGCTATCTGGCCGCGGTGATGATGCACGAAATCTCCCACGGCCTGGGACCGGCCTTCGCCCGCAAGGGCGGTCAGCATGTTGACATTCGCGAAGCGATCGGACCGGCCTATTCAGGACTGGAAGAAGCGAAGGCCGACGTCACCGGCATGTTCGGTCTGAAGTGGCTCGTCGACCGCGGAGCGCTGCCGAAGGAACGGCTCGAGGAGTATTACGCCTCGTATGTCGCCGGAATCTTCCGCACCGTGCGCTTTGGCACCGCCGAGGCGCATGGACGGGCGGAGATGATGGAGTTCAACTTCCTCGCGGAGAAGGGTGCGATCGTGCGCGAAGCGTCCGGGCGCTACGGTATCGATTACGCGAAGATGCCCGACGCGCTGGCGTCGCTGGCGAAAGAGCTGCTCGACATCGAAGCGACCGGCGACCGCGCGCGCGCCGAGAGCTGGTTCAATCGCTACGACAAGATGCCGGCCGAGCTTCGAGCGGCTCTCGACGCGGCGACGAACGTTCCCGTCGACATCGATCCTCTCGTGCCATTTCACGAAGGGGTGCAATAAGACGCTCAGCTTTGACGATGTTACGAGGTGCGTGGGAAGACGAGGCAGCCGCGGGCGCGGAACAGAGGATTGGGAGGAACCGGCCGGCGATCGGCGCGGAGGCAAACGACGCAAGCCGGCTTCCGCTGATGATCCTTCCGACAGCGGGGCCTGGAGGGAAGCAGGTGATGCCGATCCCCGTACAGCCGCGATGATCATCTCGGTCGGCAGCGGACGTTGCCGGCTTTTCCACGATGAGCGCGAATTCGACTGCGTCGTCCCGCCCGAGCTGGCTGTCCGGCAGAAGAGCGCGCTGGCGGTCGGCGATCGCGTGGTCACCGAGGCTCTGGCCGACGGCACCTGCCGGCTGGCTGCGGTTCTTGCACGCCGCACGAGGCTGTCGCGGCCCGATCCGCTCAATCCCCATCTGCAGCGACTCATCGCCGCCAACATCGACATCGTCATTCACGTTGTCTCGGTGAAGGCGCCGCCGCTGCGGCCGCGCCTCATCGACCGTTTTCTCATCGCCATCCAGCGCGGCGGCGCGGAAGCGGCGATCTGCGTGAACAAGATCGATCTGCTGGAGCCGGCCGAGCGCACCCGCGAGCTGGCATCGCTCGATCCCTATCGCGCACTTGACGTACCGGTCGTGGGGTGCTCGATCAAAACCGGCGAGGGGATGGCGGAGTTGCGCGCTCTCGTCGAGGGGAGAACCTGTGCGCTGGTCGGGCACAGCGGCGTCGGCAAGTCGTCGATTCTCAACGCCCTCGATGAGCGTCTCGACATTGCCACCGGCGAGCTGCACAAACGCGGCACCGGCCGCCACACCACCACCGCCTCCACCCTCCACGACCTCGGCGGCAACACGTTCCTCATCGACACTCCTGGCATCCGCGAGTTCGGTCTCTGGAAGCTGACCCTGGAAACGTTGCGCGATTACTTCCCGGAATTCTCCGAGCCCGGCGAGTACTGCCGCTTCAACGATTGCTCGCATCTGCCCGAGCCCGGGTGCGCGGTGAAAGAGCGCGCCGAGTCGGGAGAGTTGAGCAACGCGCGGTACCAGGCGTATGTGCGTCTGGCGGAAGATTTGTCGGCGCCAAAAGGTTGACGCGCCGCATGCACCGAAAGCTCATTCTCGCCACGATCGCCGCTGCTGCCGCGGCCTGCGCCACGACGCCCGCGCCGGCGCCAGTTTCTGCGCCTGCATCAGCTGCGGCCGCTCCCGCGGCTGTACCACCTGCTGCGGTTCCGGCCGCTGCGCTGGCCGATCATGAGGGCGATTCGCCGGAGACCGCGGTGACTGTTCCGGCGAACGCTCCGAACGAAGGCATCGACTTTCAGAACAACTGGATCTTCGATCACTTCGGCCGTTTCCGCAGACTCCGGGGAGGCATCGCGCACGCGGGGGAAGGCTCTGCGATGCGGCGCTACGAGGTGGTGACGTTCGAAGTGCCCGATCACAGCGAGCACACGGTGTACTTCGATATCACCGAGAACGAGAAGACCTGGACGAACACGCCGGCGCCACAACCGCACTGAAACGCGAAAAGAAGAGGTCAGAGACAGGAGATCAGAGACAGGAGATCAGAGACGTCCATCCTGATCTCTGATCTCCTGTCTCAGGATCTCTGAAACAAAAGAAGGCCCCGCTCGCGCGGGGCCTTCGTCGTTACGGTAGGAGAGAAATTAGCGGGTCTTGATGCAACCGCTGTTGAGATTCGACCACTCGTACTGGTAGCCGTATCCGTTGGTGCCGATGAACGGCGCCGGGGACCATGCGCACTTGTCGTCGGCTTCGTTGCCGCGATTGTCGAACCAGGCATTGCCGAGGGCGTCGGTAACGGCCTCACGGGTTTCGTGGCAGACGAAGTGCTCCTGGTCGAGGGACGTGTTGCCGAACGCCTGGCAACCCGAGCAACCGGCCCACGGCTCGATCGAGTACTTCACGTTCTTGCTCGATCCGTCGACGTAGTGGCTGTGATACGCGCAGTAGGCGAGGTTCGGTCCGCCGCAGGAAGTGCTCGTGCCTGACGAAGAATACGAGCCGGACGGGATGAAGACCTCGTAGATGGCGCTGTAGTCGGTCGTGCCCTGCGCCGCGATGACCTTCTTGACTTCGGACTGAACGACGGCATCCGTGCAATTGGTCGGAGGCGTGGTCGTGTCGAAGTAGTCAAGACTGCCGCTTCCCGCGAGGTTGCTCAGCGCGATTGCGCCCGTGGTGCCCGTCGCGTCGTCGATGCCGGTGTACTGGGTGATCGTGTTGTACTCGCCGGTCGTGCCGAACTGGTTGCGGAAGTTCTGCATGTTGGTCGTGTATCCGCTCGGGAACGAGCCCCAGAAGATCATGACCACATGCGCGTGGAGGATGACCTTTCCACCGCTGTGATAGACGAGATTACTGCTGCTGCGGGCCTGTCCTGCCTGGTTGTTCGGCGAGCCAAAGCCGTTTCCCTTAGTCACTTCGTTGTCGCTGTTGCCCTGAGCGAAAGCTGATGTGGCGAGCGCTGCTGTAAAGACAAAGACTAGAGCCTTTTTCATGTACTGGGTCCCTCTCCTTAAGTAGTGGTTGAGTTGAAACTGACCAAGATCGGTTCCTCATCACACAGCAATGTGTTTGCCACAGTTCTGTAACGAACGTAAGTCATTGAAGCAAATAGCTTATGTCGATATTCAAGGACAGTCAATGGTACATCATCTGACCCTTAGAAGTCACTTTTGGAGGGTCATGACTTGAGCACAGGGTCAAAGATTTTACCACCGCTCGATCCCCTTTCGACGATCGAGAGGGAAGTTTTGATGTCGTGATCTAATCACCCGGTGGGCAAATCGACCATCCGCACCGTGACCGTACCGCGTTCGGTCACGGTGATCCTGCTCATCATCCTCTCGGCGGCGATGTCTCTCCTCATTGCCAGCCTGTCGGGTCGCGCCTACCTGGGAGCGCGGCTCACGATGCCCGAGCTGGTGTCGCTGATGCACCGTTATGACGAGGGCGCCGTCTCCAACGATGCCCTGTTGGCAACGGCGGCGCCGGGGATTGCGGACCTCCTTTTCTTCGTCCCGTGGGGTGCGCTTGCTTTCCTGGCGTTCGATGGTGGGGAAGAGCATCGCCTCCGCACGTATCTTGTGACCCTGGCGGTGGGCGTGACATTTGCGTTGGGGCTGATGGCGTGGCAGAGCAGACTGCCGACGCGCGTGACAGGATGGGACGACGCCGGCTGGAACGCGCTGGGTTGTCTCTTCGGCGCCGTCGCCGGTCATCTCCGCAAACGCTTACGCATTCGTTTCGATTAGAGGAGCAGTGGAATTGATTCTTGTCGTCGAAGATGATCCGCAGGTGGCGCGACTGGTCGCGCTCGTGCTGCAGCGCAACGGCCGGGAGTGTCAGGTTGTCGCTGACGGCTCGAGTGCCTTTGTACGCGCAAATGAGCTTCGCCCGCAGATGATCCTGGCTGACCTCACCATCAAGGGGATGAACGGTGCGGCGCTTTGCAGCGCGTTGAAAGCGCAGGAAGAGACGCGGTCGATCCCGTACGTCGTCGTCTCCGGCGACCGCGACATCGCCGAGAAAGCGCGGCAGTGCGGCGCGGACGACTATCTCGTGAAACCATTCGAGTTCCCGGAGCTGATCCGCCTCGTTGAAAAATATGCAAGAGCTGAAAGCTGAAAAGCCCCCCGAGTCTCCCGCCGGATCCGATCCCGCCAGCCGCCTCATGGCCCGTCTGGAGGAGGAAGGGTTCACCACCGACCTGACCGGCGACGACTGGCGCAACTACGGCGAGATCATCTTCCGCCGCGCGGAGAAGATTGCGTTCGCCAGCGGCGAGACGATCTTCATCTTCACGCGCGTCCGCGACCTCAACGAGCGCATTCTCCACCAGACTTCCGAGAGCGTCGTCAACGCCTACAAGGCGCGCAGCGCCGCGGGCAAAGCGCTCTCCGTGCTGCAGTCGACGACGGTCTATCACTGCCTCGTCGCCGAGGGAGACCAGCCGCACAACGATCTGCTCACCGGCTACGTCACCCGCGCCGGCGGCGCCACGTTCATCCCCGTGATCATCGTTCCGGAGATCAACCAGGTCATCTATCCGAATCTGGAAGAGAAGGTCGCCAGCGTCCGTCCTCGTATTGAATACCTCCAATACCTCCTCGGCGAGCGCCGCGAGACCGTCAACATGCACCGCCCGACCATCCACGCCATGTGGATCTCGCTCGCTGTGGTCGTCGTGCTGCTCGTGGCGATTGTCGTGTCGTGGATTCATTGATCGGAGAGAATTGACAATTGACAATGGACAATTGACAACGAACAGAGGTCCGCTCCAGATTCATAGTGTCTCTGCCCCGAGTCCACCGTTGTCAATTGTCAATTGTCCATTGTCAATTAAGGTTATGTCCGAGACCCCACCCATCCCGCCGCCCGAAGATCCGAACCTCGACCTCGGGTTTGGCAGCGTCGTGGCGCGCGAGAGCAGGAAGCGCTTTCTCAATCGCGACGGCACCTTCAACGTTCGGCGCGAAGGGCTCGGCTCGTGGGAGGCGCTCTCCTTCTATCACTACTTTCTGAACATCAGTTGGCCGCTCTTTCTGACCTGGGTTTCGGGCGCCTACATCGTGCTCAACGCCGTTTTCGCAGCTGCTTTCATCGCTTGCGGCCCCGAGGCGTTGACCGGCTTTTCGAATCAGACGATGTGGGAACGTTTCACGAGGTCGTTCTTTTTCTCGGTTCATACGCTGGCCACCATCGGCTACGGCAACATCGTCCCGGTGACCCTCGCCGCGAACATTCTGGTGGCCTTCGAGTCGCTGGTCGGTCTGCTCGGCTTTGCCATCATCGCCGGCATCATGTTCTCGCGTTTCGCGCGGCCGCGCGCGGAGATCGTCTTCAGCCGCAACGCCGTCGTCGCGCCGTACCGCGACGGGAAAGCGCTCATGTTCCGCATCGTCAACAAGAAGCGCAACGAGATCGTGGAGATGGAGGCAAAGGTTCTGCTTGCGCGCCGGAAGCGCGGCGGCGCCAGCGTCACCGACCGGGAGTTCATCCAGCTCAAACTCGAGCGGGACCGCGTGGTCTTCTTTCCGCTTTCCTGGACGATCGTTCACCCGATCGACGACTCGAGTCCGCTGCGCGGTTGCGCCGCCGCCCAGCTGAAAGAGATGGATGCCGAGCTGCTCATCCTTCTCAACGGCTTCGACGAGACCTTCTCGCAGACCGTTCACACCCGCTCGTCCTACAAAGTCGACGAGGTGGTCTGGGGCGCGAAATTCACCAGCATGTTCAACCCGCTCGACGCCGACGGAATCATCTCCATCGACATCCGCAAGCTCCACGAGATCGAGCGAACGGAGTGAATGTCACGAACGTAGTGCAGGCATTCTTGCCTGCTGCCGCCGGGCGTCCTCGCCCGGCGGTGGTTTCCGCGCGGTCGGCTCAGCGGGAGAATGAGGGCGAGTGCGCTCCGTTTCGTCACGCCCCTCCCTTTGCGGTGGCGAGAATGGCGTCGCTGGCCTTCTCGGCAATCATGTAGATTGGCGTCACGATGAAGAAGCCGGGGATGCGCGGGAAGACGGACGCGTCGACGATGCGGAGGTTCTGCGTGCCGATGACGCGGAAGTTGCTGTCGACCACGGCGTTCGGATCGTCCGCCTTTCCCATCCGGTTCGTGCACGAAGCGTGGTGGCCCCAGGCGTTGTCCTTGACGTATTGCGCGATCTGATCGGAGCTCTGCACGGCAGGCCCGGGCGAGACCTCCAGTTTGATCGCGGTGTTGTGCTTCGAGATCGTGCGGACGAACTCCACACCGTTGACGACCGCATTCACATCAGAGGGATCGTTCGGTGTGCCCTCATCGAAGTAGCGGAAGTTGATCTCGGGTCTGTCGCGCGGATCGGCCGACTTGAGGCGCACCCAACCTGCTCTGTTCGCGGTATGCGCCTTGAGGACTGCCCAGGTGAGATAGTTCTTCGTGCGCTCCACCTCCTTCGAATAGCCGGGGAAGTAGCCGGAGAAACGTCCGGGGAGCGCGAAGATGAAGAGATCGGGATCGGAGAGCTCGGGCGACGACTTCTTGATGACACCGAGGACCGAGCCGTTGGTCGCGTAGACGCCTTTGCCGTTTTGCCAATCGATGTAGCAGGGATCGCCGGGCGCGTTGGGGAGCGGTGGCGCGAAGGTGGCGTTGGCGAGGATCTTCCAATCGTTCTTCATCTCCGTGCAGACATCGATTTCGTAGCGATCCTGAAGATTCGTGCCGACGCCGGGACGGTCGAGGATGCAGTCGATGCCGAACTTCGCGAGCTGATCCTTCGGCCCGATGCCGGAGAGCATCAGAAGTTGTGGCGAGTTGAACGCGCCGCCGGCCAGGATGACCTCGCGCTTGCAGTAGTAGCGCTTGACCTCGTAGTCGTCGCCGGCCTGCGGATCGGCGATGACATTCGGATCGGCTTTGTAGAGATGTTGCCCCTCCCAGCACTCGACGCCGATGGCCTTCTTGTCCGCATCGAAGAGGATCTTCGTGGCCAGGTTGCTCATCCGGATGACGAGGTTCTGCGGATAGACGGCGCGGGTGGTGTCGATCAACTCGCGCGTTCCCAGCCGTCGTCCCTTGAGCGTGGCCAGAGGGGCGAAACAGATCCCTTCGAACTTCGGCGTCCGCCAGTCGTTCGGATCCTGCGGAAGCAAATCGGGGAGCGCGCCGCTGATGCCTTCTTTCCAGGCTCCGAGGATCGCGGTGAGGATGGTTTTTACGAGCGCGTCGTCGCCGAAGACGAGCGAGAGCTCGGGGCCGGTCGTGTTCAGCCATCCCTCATAGCCGTGGCGGGATGGATTCGGTTGTCCGGCTGCGGGCGGCTTGCCAGCGTAGGTGCAGCGCTCGATCCGCTCGAAGTAGGAGCGCATGTTGTCCGATGACCAGCTCGCGTCGCCGGTGAGCTCCGCGATGTGGTCCCAGTCGCTTCCGTGACCGTAGACCGTGATCATGGCGTGATGCGATGTGCAGCCGCCGAGGGTTCCGGCGCGCGGATAAAACACGCCATCCTCGGCGTCGACAAATTTCGAGTCGCGCTTCGATGTGGCCTCGTCGGAGTAGTGGCGGACGAAGAACTCCCACGACATCTCGGGGTCTTCGCTGGCGTAGGCGTGAAACACGGGCACCGGGTAGGTCTGCGATTGCGCCTCGATGCCGGCCTCGATCAAGCCGACCTTGTAACCCGCCTTGGCGAGATTGCAAGCCACAGGACCGCCGCCGGCTCCGGAGCCGATGACGATGTAGTCGAAGTCAGGATTGTTCGGATCGTTCGGCATGGCATTCTCCTCAGAACGTCTTCATGAACTCGATGAGCGCGCGCTTGTCGGCATCGGTCAGGACGGTGCCGAAGTAGTGGCCCTCGTCTTCGATGAAGTCGGGGCAGGAGTTGAGCGCGTAGAAATCGGGGACAAGCGTGAGCAGCCGTTGCGTGGCGGCATCGTCGGTGAGCCCCTCGTCGCGCACCTGCTTGAGGGCCTTGAGCGAGTTGACGAGGAGCGCGAGCTGGTTGCTCGTCTTGCCGAAGCCGCCGAGCTCGAGGTTCGTGTTGGCGATGAGGTTGATCGGCGTTCCTTTCGGAATCGGCCCGATGTGAATGAAGCCATCGGGGCCGGCGAGGTTCTTGAGCCACGGTGCGTACGACTGTGGAATCTGCAGAGAACTCTCGGCCGTGGTCCGCGAGATAGAGCCGGCGCCGTCGCGTTTTTCGGCCCACAGAAGCTTCTCGATGGCGTCATTGAACGCTTCCATGCGCGAGTCGACGTCGACCTTCGCGACGTGCTTGCCGAGGGCGTTGTTGTGGAAGAAGGGGGCACAGCACCAGACCGAGACCAGCGACGGCGGGCGGTAGTAGCCGCGGCCGCCACCTGGCACTTCCCACGGCCTCGTTTTCCCGGTGAACGGATCCCAGACCTGGATCGCGCCGGCCTTCGGCAGGGTCTTGTAGGTTTCGCTGGAGAAGTTATCCCAGATGTGATCGCGCATCGCATTCGACGCCACGGAGCGGCTGGCGTTGGTCTTTACCTCGGTCACCGGAACGCGGATCTCCGCGCCGAGGAAGTTGTTGTCGAGGAAGTCGGGCTTCATCACTTCCTGCTCGAACCAGGCACGCCCCTCGGGAGTCTGCGGATTGACGCCGGCCGGCGGCTGTTTGCTGGAGTGGCAACGCGCACAGTTCTGCGCGAACACCCGCTTGCCGCGGTTGAGCGTCTTCTCGTCGGCTTTGAGGTACTTCTCGTGTCCCGGCGCATTCGCCAGCTTCAGTGGCTTGGCGACGTCGATGAAATAGGTTGCCAGCGCCGGTGCGTGCGACTCGCTCCAGTTCCAGTGCGGTGAGAGCCGCTGCGCATCGGCCACGCGGATCGGCGACTGCTTCTTGATCCCGATCAGCGGATTGAAGTGCCGCGTCCACTCCTCCCAATACTCTCCAATGTTGAGATAGACGCGGCTTAGCGCTGCCGGCAGACCGACGGAATCGGCGCCTTCCTTCAACACGCGCGGTGTGAGCTGCGGATCGGTAACACCTTGGAGCGCAAGCGCGCCGCCGGTAACGTGCTCCGGCACCGCGACGTTCATGCGGCCCGTGAGGTTGAAGATGCCGTTCATCGTTCCGGGATTGTTGAGGTAATCGGTGGCGATGAAGCCTGTGTCGAGCGTGCCCGGACGGTTGCTGTTGAGTAGTTGCCAGACGAAGTTGTTCTTCGGCAGGTCGTGAGCGAACACCTCGGACACTTTGAAGTAGTGCTGCCCGACGTAGTCGTTCAGGTTCGCGTACTCAGGCTCATCAGGATCAGCGGGCGGGTTGGTGGGATCAGCGCCGATGTGACAGAACGAGCAGGCCATGCCGACGACATATGGCCGCACCAGGTTCTTGTCCGTGTAGTACTTCGGATCGTTCTGGTAGCGACTCGCGTCCCAGTTCGCCTTCGCCTTCGCATCGAAGTTCGGATTCGGGAAAAGGCGCAGCCCCATGATTCCGCTGGAGTGGCCGTAGGTGAGGAGGTCGATCTTCGAGTCGAAGTCGTACTTCGCCTCGCGGGGAACGTCGATGAGAAGGCCGTACTCATCGGGATGCGCGGGCCGCATGTAACCGGGCTGGTTGAAGAGGCCGTAGGTCTCGAAGCGCTGGTTGCGCGGCGAGATAACGACCTTCAACAGGTCCGCCGTCCCGAAAGCGTGGGTGGCGAGGTAATCCCAGAAGCCGCCGTTGTCGCCGGACCAGAGATTCCAGACGATGCGGCCCTTGATGTCGTCGCTGCTCAGCGGTACGTCACGTCCCTGAAAATCCATCCCGGGGAAGGGGTCGAAATCGATCTCCTTGAACGTGGCATAACTCCAAGTCGGTTTCACCGCCTGATGCGCGCATGCCGCAGCGATCAGGACGATCAAAATCGAGAGAAGGGCACCAGAAACGATTCCTCTGCGTTCATCAGATCTCCTCCAGTAGAGGCTACTAGAGGAGTGCCGTGTGGAGCGATTTCCCTACCTTCGATCGCGCATCGATATTTGTCCGGGTGCAAAACGTAGTGCAGGCATTCTTGCCTGCAACCGACGGGCGTCCTCGCCCGGCGGTGGTTTGGCGCCAAACAGCCAACGGAAAGCGCCACGAGTTGTGGTTCCATTTCGGGAATCACCGACGGGCAGGGACGCCCGTCGGTAGCAGGTGTGGACACCTGCACTACTTGGCCTCCGCGGTTCGTTGTAGCGTCGATCGTGTCGTCCCCTCGAACGGAATGTGCGTCGTTCGTGCGTCGAGCAGCGGCCCCAGCTCGTACACGTTGCGATAGCCGTAGTCGTAGAGCGTGATGTACGTCGAGACGTTCAGCGACGAGCGCGAGATCTTCGACGGGAACGCCTTCTCCGCGTTCACGAAGTTGTTGTTGCAGTAGATCAGCACGCGGGTGTTCTTGTCGGGAAGGAGCTGGTTGAGGCCCGCGACGGTGATGTCGGGAAAGGGGAGGTTGACCGCGCCGGCGATGTGCAGCTCGTCGAACTTGTCGCGGCTCCTGGCGTCGAGCACGATCGTGCCTTCTTCCCGCATCATGCCGAGGAACGCGTCCTCGGTCAGCCGGCGCGACTGCCGATGCTTCGCCGCCTCGGCCGCGATGCGCAGATGTCCCTCCATGTCGATGGCAGGATTCGCAAGCGGGTCTTCAGCGAACGTGTTGAGAGCAAGTCCGAGGGTGGCAATCAAGAGCGTGGCGCGCAGGGTCATGAGGAACCTCCTCACTATTGGACGCGCGTGCGCTGGAAATGTCGCTCGCGTGTTACGTTCCGCGTTTCCTGTCGCCCGCTGAAGCGGGCTTGGGGTGATAGGAACGTTCGCGAAGACCCCCGGCTGAAGCCGGGGGCTACGATCTCATCATCGGTCGATTGCCGGAACTGCGTGCGAACGACGGCGAGAGTGCGGCTGGGTATTCGCCGGACTCTTGCAAACCATGACGGTGGGATCGGCGCTGGGTCCTTGGAACTGCGCGCAAGCGTGATGACGAGATTGGCACCGTGCGGTCGGGAACGCCGAAGGATTGCCCATTACAGTCAACCATCGAAATCAGACACCGCCCGGACGGAATCCAACGTGTCACCTGGTTGTGAGATCGTAGCCCCCGGCTTCAGCCGGGGGTCTCCGGGGCCGCCCCAAGTTTTCGAGCCCGCTTCAGCGGGCGACAGGTTCTGAAGATGGGGCTACGGATCTGATCATCGTCTGCTCGCCGGAACTGGGTGCCAAGTCACGACGGCGGGATCGGCGCTGGGTCCTTGGAACTGCGCGCAAGC
>OLLN01000330.1_pt1 | contig 47449 bp, 53 predicted proteins | sample 1604281 | NCBI WGS metagenome assembly OLLN01 (sample SAMEA104055716, study PRJEB20765) | soil metagenome | biome: Arctic tundra; feature: Polygonal ground; material: soil | place: USA | collected 2011-09 | depth 0-0.5 m | reverse complement strand
CAACGGATACCGGTGGTCGCTCGCTGGCGCTCGCACCACCGGCTACCATCCGTGACGCCTCCGGCGTCCTATCGCGGGACCCGACCGTCAGCGGTTACATCATCAGACACCGAACCGGAACTTCGCGCTGCTGTTTTTGGCTCATCAGGGTTAACCCGGAGGCAGCTCGCGAAGGTGTGCCCGTGCTTCCGCGGCCCAGGGGGAGGTGGAGTCGGCTTCGAGGTAGCGGAGCCAGGCTTTCCGAGCGTCGGCGGTGCGGCTCATCCGCTCCAGAATCAGCGCGCGATTGAAGAGCGCATCGGCGGACTGCGGGTCAGCGGCCAGGGCGCGATCGGCGGCGGCGAGTGCATCGGGGAGCAGCGCCGGACGCCGGAGCTGCACGGCCGCGGCGTATCGTGCGGCGGCGAGGTCGTTCCATGCGCGCGCGTCTCCTGGCGACTGCCCGGCAATCGCCTGCAGGCGATCGATGGCACCGGTGGGACGGTCGATCAGCACCAGCGCCACCGCAGCAGCGCGCTGCGCTTCCTGCGAATGGTCGCGCTGGGCGCGCTCGATCGCGTCGCCCGCGGCGCCGCCGAGCTTGAGCCGCTCAGTATCCGCGGCGGAGTCCGTCGCGCGCATCGGTCCGTGAAACGGAGCCCAGGCGAACCCGCCGGAAAGGCGCGGCTCAACCTGACGCCCCGACACCGGCGCGAGAGCGACCAGTTTGGACATTGGGTCATTGTGGCTGCGAAGCAGAGGGAAGGAGATGATGGCGATGACGATGGCCGCCGCGACGGCGCCCATCCACCAGCGCGATTCGGCCCAGCCGCGCCGGGCGCTGCGCTCTTCCTCGAGATACGCGGTCGCGGAAAGTACCGCGGCCATGCAGTCGCGGCAGGTTTCAATATGAGGGAGCACGTTGTTTCGCGTTGAGGTGTCGATGTCGCCGCTGGCAAAGAGCGCCAGGGTCTCATCAGTTGGGCACGGGGTGTTCGTTGCACTGATCAATTGGGCGCCTCCACATCATCAGTGTGACGGCCTGGCTCGTCTTTCCCGTTTTGCAGGCCAAAATCGAAAGATTCTGATTCTCCGGCGCTGATCAGCTCCTCGACGGCAGCCGGCCCGACGCCTTCCCGCTCCAGGGCCTCGCGGAGCTGGCCTAGCAGCGCTTCGATCCGGCGATACAGCGGGCGCTGCGGTACGCCGAGGAGGCGTGCGGCGTCAGCGATGCTGAGGTCGGCGCCGAAATGAAACCGGATCAACATCCGATCCTGGAGCGGAAGCGCGGCAATCATCTCCCGCACCACGCGGGCCGCGTGCGCGGAGACGCGTCGGGCGTCGGCTGCATTGGCCCGTGAGTCGGCGGCGTCCGGCGCAACGAATCCATGCTCGTCGTCCGACAGCGGGACGAGCCGCAAGCGCGGGGGGCGTGGGGGGAGGCGCTCGGACAGCTCCCGCACGCTTCTCGCATCCAGCGAAGGATCGACATTGCGGACGATGGCGACCGCTTCGTCGAGAGAGCGCCCGTCGCGCACGGTCAACTTCTCGAGCAGCACCGCCGCGTCGCCGCTCCTCTCCGCTTCCGCCGACGGATGCCAGCGCCCTCGGACACGCATCCACTCGCGCGACAGCAGCCGCTGCACGACCACCGTGAGAAACGCGCCGAGCGGCGCCCGTCCTTCGTAGCCGCTCAGGATCGCGTAATCGTTCTCGATCAGAGCGATCTTCACGATCGAGCCGAAGTCCTCGGCATCCGGACCGCGAAGTCCAGCGCGGCGGCACACACCGGTAATGACGCGCTCCACAAGCGCGAGATTCGCGCGAAACAGCTCTTCAGCGGCATTTTGGATGGAATCAGAATACCGGAAACTTTCGGGAAGCGTGGAAAAACACTTTTGGCCGTCGCACTCCCTCTTCGAATCGCAAAGCCGGCAGCACGCGAAAGAGAGATCAGCAGAGAAGGAGAGGACACCATGACCACCACTCGGAAACTTTTCGTATCCACACTCGCAATCACCGCCGTACTCCTGTCCACGATGTCTGTCCGCGCCGAACAGCCGGACAAGTACACAAGGCCGCACGAGCCGTTCACGGCGCCCGGCATGCAGGTACGGATGTCAATCGTCAATCCCATCAACAGTCCGTGGCAGACCCGCATTCAGCCGACGGTGTTCCAGGAAATCGCGCCGTGCCGGCTGTCGTCGACGCTGGCGCTCGACCGTTATGACACTCCCTGGGGCGGGGCAACGTATCTCCCTAACGAAGCGCGTCTTTATCGGAGCCGCGGTGTGCTCCAGACCCCGATGTTCGTCGATCCCTGCTCGGAAGCCGTTCCGATCGACGCGATCGGCATCGTCGGACGTTTCACCGTAACGCCCGGCGACGGCGACGGCGAGGTCCACGTCGATCCGACGGATCCAGGCAGCCCGAATGCCGCGACCGTTCTCAAGTTCAAGAAGGGCGAGATTCTGATGTTCGAAGCCGGCGTCATGTTCGGTCCTGACGGCACCTTCGGCGTGCAGACGTCGAACGCCGGCGCGGACGTGATGATCGACGTCCTGGGATATCTGCTCCCCGACCCGAACGCCGCCGGTGAAAAAGGCGACAAGGGCGACAAGGGCGATCAAGGTTATCAAGGCGCAACCGGCGCCACAGGTGCAAAGGGCGTGACCGGAGCGACTGGGGCGACTGGGGCGATCGGCGCAAAGGGCGACACCGGTGCCAACGGTGCCAACGGCGTAAAGGGTGACACCGGAGCAAACGGCGCGAAGGGCGACAAGGGTGACACTGGAGCCATCGGAGCCAATGGCGCAAAAGGCGACAAGGGTGACGCTGGAGCCATCGGTGCCAACGGCGCAAAGGGCGACAAGGGTGACACTGGAGCCATCGGAGCCAACGGCGCAAAGGGCGACAAGGGTGACACTGGAGCCATCGGCGCCAATGGCGCAAAGGGCGACACCGGCGCAACCGGTCCGAAGGGCGCAAAGGGCGACAAGGGTGACACCGGATCCATCGGTGCCAACGGCGCAAAGGGCGACAAGGGTGACACCGGATCCATCGGCGCCAATGGCGCAAAGGGCGACAAGGGTGACACCGGATCCATCGGTGCCAATGGCGCGAAGGGCGACAAGGGTGACACCGGATCCATCGGCGCCATTGGCGCAAAGGGCGACAAGGGTGACACCGGTGCCAACGGCGCAAAGGGCGACAAGGGTGACAGCGGGCTGCAGGGTCCGATCGGTCCTGGAGGTCCAGCAGGACTTCCCGGCCCCAAGGGAGACAAGGGCGATCCAGGCGCCGGCCTCACGGTTGTCAAAGGAAACGCCTGCTATCCGCCGGGAAACAACGCCAACAATCAGGTCACGGTGTATGACAGTTCCGTGCACGTGAGCAGCGTTGTGATTCTCAATTACACCGACGCCGGCTCCAATGGAAACGCTCTGGCGATCGTTTCCCAGGGCAATGGATTCTTCCAGACCACCGGCAGTCCGAACCAATGCTTCCAGTACGCCATCTTCAACATGACGCAGTAACGAGAGAGGCGCGAGGTTCGCGGCCCGCGGCGTTCATCGCCGCGGGCCGCTTTTTTTGTCAGCCTGCATTCTCAAGCTCGTCACCTCGGCCGTGGATGTGCAGTCGGACCATCCCAGCAGCAGTACCATTCGGCGTGCTGGCGCATCGATGGACCGTTAGCGCCGGCGGAGGGCGTGATGAATCCTGTCCGGAGTTTCATTTCGACGCTCATCGGTTTTGTTGCCGTCGTCATCGTTGTCGCGGCCGTTCTCGCGATTCGCGATGCAGGATCGTTTCATCGCGGCGGCGAATTCGCATCCGCGTGGCAGAGCGCGGGGCTCGATCTGCTCGCCTGGGGCATCGTGCTCGTCTTCAGCGGCGGCGCCTTCGCTCTGGTGACCGTCCTCTTGATTCCATCGGGCCGCGTTCTTCCTCTTCCGCTGATCGTCGGTCTCGTCTGCGGCGCGGCTGTGGTCGCATCGTTCGGATTCGGATTCGCGAATCACCTTCAGCGATCGGCCGGGATTCCATGGCCCTTGATTGCTGTGGCTCCGGGAGTGGCCGCGGGCGGAGCCACCGTGGCGCTTGCGTTGGTCACGAACCTGTTTTCAGGTGACGCGCGCGCCGGCGCATGAGGTCCGAGGGAGCACAGACAAGAGTGTCTGTGCCACATGACTCATGGCTTCGAGGCAGGGGTTGCTTGTGTGGCACAGACACTCCTGTCTGTGCTCAGTCTTTGAGGCAGGGGGTTGCTTGTGTGGCACAGACACTCCTGTCTGTGCTCAGTCTTCCATTGCCGCTCAGCGCGGGATGCGCTCCAGTGTGGAATTCTCGTCGGATGCGAAGTAGAGGAGGCATTCCTCGATCGCGATCTTGGCGGTGGCAAGACCGCCCGTTCTCACGGTTCGGTGCGCGCCGCCGCCGGCGGGAACGGCGTTGATGCTGGTCACATCACTTTCGCTGACGTAGTAGAGCGTCGAGGCCCATAGTTTGAGACTCGATATGTCGTCCAGGCCGGAGACGAGCAATCGAGGATTGCCGCCGCTCTTCTGCAGACTGGCAATCTCGAAGGTTCCACTGCCGGTGAGGGTGCCGTAGTAAACGGTGGCGCTGTCCACGACAACGGGACCGACGGTGATGCCATCCACTAGTTTCCCGACCGGGCCTCCCGCCAGCGGCACGCGGCGCAGTCCGGCGCTCGGGTTGCCGAGGCCGGCCCCGGTCTCGCCGAAGTAGACGTGCGTGGCGTCGAGAGCGAGCGAAACCGGCAGCGAAAGGTTCGAAACCAGCTTGAGCACACCCGACCCATCCGCTTTGGCCGCGCGGCCGATCGAGCCATCGGCGAGGAAGCTGTCGGCGGCGAAGGTGCCAGCCGCGACCCAGTAGACGAACTGGCCATCGACCGCGAGATCGAACGGCGTGGCCAGACCGCGCACGAGAGCCTTTACCGGACCACCATTTTTCGAGATCGAGTAGATCGAGCCGCTGAATGAGTCGTCGTCGTAGGTGGTGAAGTAGATCTGCGCGTCATCGGCCGCCATCGCAACGATCACCGAGCCGGGAACCTCGCCGAGGAGAACTGGAGTCCCTCCTTCTTTCGCCACGCGGGAGATCAGGTCCTCGCCATCGACGAAGTAGATATACCGATCGTCCGTGGCCAGATCGCCGACTTCCACGAGATGGGCAACGACTCCGGCGGCGCAAGCCGGGAGCGGAGGCGGGATAGCCGCTCGCTTCCGCGCGCCAGACGCTGCGGCGACGGCCACGTGCGCGGGCGGCTGCGTATGCGCGAGTGCGGCGGCCGGCTCGATGCGCCGCCATGCGTTCGCGATGCGGTTTACCGACGGCGACGCCGCAAGCGCGGCAGGGATTCCGGTAAGCGCAAGAGCCACCGCCAGGGCGACGGATCGCCACACATTCGACTGCTCGATGTTTTTTCGACGCATTCAGGTGCTCCTTCGCCGCCCGTCGCGGCTATGGCACTCTCGAATGCGGATGTCGTGGCCGCCTTGCGGAAGAACAGAGGATACCGCGCCGTGGGATCTTCGATCTGCCGAAACGGTGAACGTCAGGAGCGGCGACTGGTTGAGGCTGCTGCGTCAGGAAGCGCGGCGCTTGGTTGCGATCGGTGGTGCCGTTGCCCTGGCCTTCTTTTTCTTGCCACGGACGGCCGACGTGCGCATCGCCTTGATGACGGATCGCAAAACGGTATTGACGGCCTCGGGAGAGTCGAAGACCTCGGCGACATCGGCATCAAGAACAATCGGCGGCCGCCCTTTGAACTTCAAGTCCATCCCTGCGAAGCGATTGGGCTTCATGTTCCGAAAGAATTCGGCGGGATAGTGGGGACGGAGGTCATCGTCGAGATCGGGATCAGACAACTCTTTCTTCTTCATGGTATTTGCGTTCGGACCGTGTCATCGCTCGTGCACTGATGATTCGAATGACATCGCCATCTTGTGTAAAGGATACCAGCAGCAAGGTTCCAGACGATGAAGCCCCCGCCAGGACTTCTCTCTCCTCGCCTTCTGAGTGGTCAGGATCGCGTTTGACCCCGGCCAGCGGATCGAGGAATGCCGTCTGCGCTTCCTCGAATGACACTCCATGCTTTGCGAGGTTTGACGCGGCTTTCGCTTCACTCCATTCGAATACGCTCACCGTCATCCTCAACCTTGCGAATCATAGATCCCGCAAACGCGTCCGCCGCGTCAGTAAGCGTGCCGCTTGCTCGCCATCGGTGAGGCCGTTGCCCTGGCTGTCTTTGTCTTGTCGCGGACGGCCGACGTGCGCATCGCCTTGATGACCGATCGCAAAACGGTGTTGACGGCCTCGGGAGAGTCGAAGACCTCGGCGACGTCGGCATCGAGAACGATCGGAGGACGCCCTTTGAACTTCAGGTCCATCCCTGCGAAGCGATTGGGCTTCCAGTCCTTGAAATCGAAATCGTAATGGGGACGAAGGTCGTCGTCGAGATCGGGATCAGGATCAGAGGATGTCTTCTTCATAGCTTCACTCGATCATCTTCTTCCGCAGCGCATACCCCACCACCTGCGCGCGATTGTGGAGGTGCAGCTTGTCGAGGATGTTGCGCACGTGGAACTTGACCGTGTTCTCGCTGAGGTCGAGGCGTTTGGCAAGCTTGCGGTTCGACGTGACGCCTTCGACCAGCAGCTCGAGGACTTCGCGCTCCCGTGCCGTGAGGGCATCCGGCATGTCTTCCGAAATCTTCGGCTCAGCTACCGGCCGGGCAAATTCCTCCAGGAGTTTGCGCGCCAGCAGTGGCGTGAGTCCCGGCTCTCCTCGGGTCACACGATCGAGCAGCGCAAAGAACTCCTCGGCCTCGAGGTTCTTCTGCAGGTAGCCCTGTGCGCCGGCCTTGATCGCTTCGAACAACGTCTCGTCCTGATCGGACGCCGTCAGGATCACGACCTTCACGTCCGGCACGTCCGCGGTGATCTGCCGCGTCGCGCCGATGCCGTCGAGCTCCGGCATCGAGACGTCCATCAGCACGAGCTCGGGCCGCAACGTCCGCGCGAGCTCGACTGCCTCGTGGCCGTTGTGAGCCTCGCCCACGACCTCGTGGCCTTGCGCGGTCAGCAGACTGCGAAGGCCGTCGCGAAACAGCGGGTGATCGTCGGCGATGAGTATGCGCACGCGATGATTAGTGTAACCGTCAGTTGCCGGGCAACGGAATCTCGGCGTGGACGACCGTGCCGCCGCCGGGGTGGCTTTCGATCGAGAACGTCCCGCCGATCGACTCCGCGCGCTCGCGCATCGTCGACAGGCCGAATCGCGGGAAATCGGTCTTGCGCGGCGCTTCCGGGAGGCCTACGCCGTCGTCTCTCACGATGACCGACAGCTTCCCGTTGTGCTTCCGGACTTCCAGACCTGCCTTCGTTGCCTTGGCGTGCTTGCGGACGTTGGCGAGCGACTCCTGGATGATGCGGACGACCTGCAGCTCCACACCGGGAGGGACGGTGATGTCGTCGTCGAGAAGGAGGTCCGTTGTGATTCCGGCCTGCCCCTTCCAGTGAGCGACATACTCCTCGAGCACCACGTGCAGCGACCGCGAGGGACCCGACAACGTGCGCAGGTCGACGATCGATTCGCGGACGTCGCCATACGCTTCGCGCGCCGCCGCCGCAAGCTCCCGCAGCTGCTCCATCCCCTCTTCCGTCTTGTTCTGGCGGATGTACTCCCGGGCCGCCTGAGCCTTCGTGTTCACGTAGCCGAGGACCTGGGCGACGCCGTCGTGCATCTCGTGCGCGATGTACAGCCGCTCCTGGGCCACCGCGAGATCCGCAACCTGGCGGTGCATGTGCGCGTTGTCGATGGCGATGGCCGCCTGCACGGCGAACCGCTCCAGCGTCTCCTCATCGCCGGGCGTGAACTCGCCTCCGTCCTCTTTCTCGCTGAGGTAAAGGTTGCCGGCAAACGGCCCCTTGCACGCGACCGGAACGGCCAGAAGCGAACGCATCACCGGGTGGTTGGGCGGGAATCCTTGCGAGCGGGGATCCTTGCCGATGTCGGGCAGACGCAGACGCTCACCTTCGTGAAGAACGACGCCGAGGAGTCCGTGGCCGGAGGGCGGCGGCCCGATCCGGGCGCGCTGCTGGCTCGTGACGCCCGACGTCAGAAAGGTCTGGATCGATGCATCATCGTTGACGACGGAGAGCGCTCCGTAACGCGCGCCGACCAGGATCCGCGCCCGCTCGACGACTTTGTTCAGAACGGCGTCGAGCGACAACTCCGCGGTGACGTCGAGACCGGCTCCGTGCAGCGCGAGCAGCTCCGCGTTCTGGCGCTCGAGCGTCTGGTTGGTGCGGCGGATCGCGCGAATCATCGCTACGCCCAGGACGATGAACGCGGTCACGATGAGGCCATCGAGGATGAGCCGGCCGCGCTGCGAGAGCGAGAAGCTCGTGATCGACCGCAGCCCCTCGAAGATGAGCACGATGACAATCGGCTCCGCGATGGCCAGGTAGCGCAAACGCCGTACGATCATTGGAAGGTAGGGTATTTCGGAACGAGTTGCGCGTCGAGAGGACGCGCAATGCTTACGGCGACAGCCGCTCCACGACCCAATCGTTCACGTCGTTGCGCAGGCGGTACCAGAAGCGATCGTGAAGACGGTCGGTGCGTCCCTGCCAGAACTCGAATAGAAGCGGGATCACGCGGTAGCCGCCCCAGTGAGGAGGGCGCGGAATGACAACGTCGCGGTAGGTCGTGGACAGCTCCTCGGAACGGGCGTCGAGCGCGCCGCGGCCGGCCAGAACGCGGCTCTGTTCGGAAGCCCATGCGCCGAGCTGGCTGCCCCGCGGACGCGTCGCAAAATACTCGTCCGACTCTTCCTCGGTCGTCTTCACCACGGCGCCTTCGATCCTCACCTGGCGCTCGAGCGATTGCCACCAGAAAACCAGCGCGGCACGCGGATTGTCGTGAATCTGTTTTCCTTTGCGGCTGCAGTAGTTCGTGTAGAAAACGAATCCGCGATGATCGAAGGATTTGAGGAGGCAGACGCGCGAGGAGACTTCACCATCGAGCGCCGACGTCGCCACCGTCATCGCCTCGGGCATCGCAATGCCGGCGCCTTTCGCGTCGTCGAACCACCGGTCGAACTGTATGAACGGGTCGGGATCGAGTTCGGTCTCGAGAAGCGGCATCACACTCACAGACAACTCCTACCGCCAAGATATCGCACGCTCACGGCTGCGGGTACCACTGATAGAGAAAGAAATATACCAGTACGCCGGTGACCGAGACGTACATCCAGAGCGGAAACGTCCATCGCGCCACGCGACGATGCTGCGGCACGCGCATTTTCAGCCCGTAACGGACGGACAGGATCGCCAGCGGCACGATCGTGATGGCGAGAATCGTGTGCGAGATGAGAATCGTGAAGTAGAGCGGCCGCACCCAACCGGTCCCGGGAAAGCGCGTGACCACGCCGTGCCGGAGGATGTGGTTCAGGACGTAGCACACCAGAAAGATCGACGCCGTCGTGCACGCCGCCAGCATGAAGCGCTTGTGCATCCGGATGTGATGCCGTCGGATGAGGATGTACGCGATGAGGAGCAGCACGCCAGTGGTGGCATTGAGCGAAGCGTTGATGGCGGGAAGGATTGTGGACACGGCGCGCGACTCTAACAGACGTATCTGCGTCGATCTGCGTCATCTGCGGATAAACCTTGGTCCGCAGATGACGCAGATGGACGCAGATAACGCCAATCAGTTTTCTCGAAGCAGCTCATTCACCACATTGGCCACATGATCGACAGCATCGTCGTTCGTCGCGCTGTAGTAGTCGCGGATGATGCCGTTCTTGTCGGCGATTGCGAACTTCGTGCTGTGCAACACCGATTCGTTCAGGCTGCCGGTGGCATCGCCGGCGGCGAGCTTGAATCCGTTCACGGAGAGATCGACGATCGTCTTGCGGTCGCCGGTGAGGAACGTCCAGCGCGGGTCGTTGCGCACGTGGCCGGCGTAGTCGTGCAGCACCTGCGGCGTGTCGCGGATCGGGTCGACGCTGATCGAGACGAAGCGGACTTGCGCGTCCTTCGGTAGCTTCTTCGTGAGCCGCCGCATCGTCGCCGTCATCATCGGGCACGTGCCCGCGCAGTGCGTAAAGATGAAGTCGTAGACGACGACGCTGCCTTTCAACTCGCTCATCCGCACCGGCTTGCTTGCATCGCTGACGAGCTGCGCTTCCGGGATCGGGAAGAGCTTCGGGAGATCGGATTCGTGGTGGCAGGCCAGAGTGAGAAAAACGGCCGAGAGAAGGAGGCGCCTGGGCATCGGCCCGAAGCGTAGCACGTGATATGAGTGCTCTGGCATGGGCGCGAAACTGCGACAGAAAACCGTCGTCATCACCGGCGCATCGAGCGGCATCGGCCGCGCAGCGGCGCTGGAGTTTGCGCGTCGCGGAGCCAATCTGGTGCTGGCCGCGCGGCGCGGAGAGGTGCTCGAGACCGTCGCGAAGGAATGCCGTGCACTCGGCGCCGACTGCAAAGTTGTCGTCACCGACGTCACGCAACGCGCCGACTGCGAGCACCTCATCGACATGGCCGGCAGCGTCGACGTGCTCGTCAACAACGCCGGCTTCGCCATCTTCGACGCCATCGAGTCCGCCCGTCCCGACGACCTCGCGGCGATGATGCAGACGAACTACTTCGGCACGGTCTGGTGTACGCAGGCGGTGCTGCCGCAGATGCTGGCGCGCGGCAACGGGACGATCGTCAATGTCGCCTCGATCGCCGGCATCATGGGCTACGCGCGAATGGGCGGCTATTGTGCAACGAAGTTCGCGGTGATCGGTTTCTCGGAGACGCTGCGCGATGAAGTGCTGAGCCGAGGTGTGCGCGTGGCCATGGTCTGTCCGGGAACAGTCGAGACCGAATTCTTCGTGAAGGCGGAGCGCGGCAAGATGCCGGGCGCGTCGCGGCTGATCCTGGCCATCAAGCCAGAGAAGGTCGCCCGCGCGATCGCCGACGCCGCCGAGGATGGAAGGTACCGGCGCATCCTTCCGTTGGGCGCAGCGATGTTCATGCAAATCAAAGAGCTCTTCCCGCGCCTCGCCCACATTCTGATGCGCCGCGCTTCGGCGGTCATGGAGACGAAGTCATGAGACGCAAAGCGCCTGTGACGATGACGTTGCTGGTTGTGATCGCCATCGTCTTCGTCTTCGAGATGCTCCTCGGCGGTCCGCGGCTTGGATCGAATGGCAACGTTCTGACCGGCGACGTCAACGGTGAGGTGCTGGAATCGCTCGGCGCGATCGTTGGTGGAATGCTCGTCCGTCACGAGTTCTGGCGGCTCGTCACGGCGATGTTCCTGCACGCGAGCTTTCTCCATTGGGCGGTCAACTCGTGGGCTCTCTATCAGCTCGGAACGCTCTACGAAGTGTTGTTCGGCTCGAAGCGCTTCGCGATGACCTACTTCGCGACGGGCCTGGTGGCATCGCTTGCGAGCGCCATTCGCATCGGCGTGACGAACGGCGCTTCGGTCGGAGCCAGCGGCGCGATCTTTGGCATCCTCGGCGCGTTCATTTTCTCGGTCGCCCGATCGCCGGTTTACAGACACCAACCCTGGACGCGCGGCCTCATCGGCCAGCTCGTCTTCTGGATCGTCGTCAACATCGCCATCGGCTACTCGCTGCCGTTCATCGACAACGTGGCGCACCTCGGCGGCCTGATCGCAGGGCTGATCCTCGGGTTCATCCCGCATCGTGTTCCGCCGCCGCCGCCGAGGGAGAGCGTGATCGACGTGGGGATGCTGGAAGAGCCGCGAAGATAACAAGCACAGACAAGAGTGTCTGTGCCACACCATGCTTCGCTTAATAAGCAGTAGTAAGCAGAGATCGGCTGTTTGTGTGGCACAGACACTCTTGTCTGTGCTCCATTCAATCAGCTCCGCCGCAGCACCAAGCGCAGATCCTGCCCCCCGAAGATCCGCGCGTTCAGCGCATCGACGAGCGTCCGCGTCTCTTCATTCGCAGCGACCAGTCGGTTGCCCTCGGGGAACGGGTGGATGGCGCGGATCTCGTCGATCGCAAATCCATGCTCGCGGCCCAGCAGCGTCAGAGCCGCAGGATGGCGCGGCGCAAGATGCGTCGGATCGCGCCAGAATTCCGACGCGCTGACTGCCAGCGACTCTGCGTTCGGCGTCTCAATGATGAGCAAGCCGCCGGGCCGCAGCACGCGCGCCGATTCCGCAAAAAGCGCGAAGAGCGCATCGACCGGAAGGTGCTCGACCACGTGCATCGCCACGACTGCGCTAATCGATCCACCGTCGATCGTCGCAAAGCATCCGGGAACACCGGCGACCGACGCATCAACGCCGCGCGCGACGAGATCGGCGACCGAGCGCTCGTTGGTGTCGAAGCCACGCGCGACGATGCCGGCCTCGCGGCAGGCGATGAGAAACTCGCCGCGGCCGCAGCCAACATCGATCACCGGCTGATGATCACGAGCCAGCGCGACGTACTCGCTTACCGAAACCTCGCCGCGCAGACCGTCTTCGAGGCGGCGATAGAGGAAGTCGTTGGCAGTGGCACCGGATGCCGCCACGATCGGGTTCGTCACGTCGCGCACGCGAACGGCAACGGTCTCGATCTTCTGATCGAGTGCGGCGATGAGCGAATCGTTGCGCTTCGCGGCGATCGGAATCAGCTCGCGGATTTTCGTCAGCTCGCTCGCCAGCGATTCATCCGCGGCGCGCACGTCTCGCTGCACCGTTTCAATGTCGCGCTTGAGATTCTCGCGCGCGCGCACGGCGTCGGCGCGGATGTCGTTGAGCAGATCGAGCAGTGCGACGTTGAAGTTGCGCTGCCGCTCCTCCTCCGGCTCGACGGAGCGATTGACGAAACGCCGGAAAATTCGGAGGAGAAAATCGAAGCGCGACGGCCGCGGCCGGAATCGCCGGTCGTGCTCCCACGTGTCGCGCCAGCCATCGGCTCCCGACGGCGGAGCATCGACGAAACGGTCGTCGCTCATTGATGGGAGGATATCAGCAGGAAACTTGAGGGTGCACAGACAAGAGTGTCTGTGCCACATAGAAGCGACTCCAGGCGAGCCGGTTTGTGTGGCACAGACGCTCTTGTCTGTGCACCCTCCAAGGAAAACTACGCTTCCGCTTCGTCAGCCGCAGCCGGCGCCGCCGCAACCGCAGCAGGCACCGGTGGCACCTCGATCGATTCCTTCCCCTCGGGGACGACTTCGACCTGGATGTGGGCGGCCACTTCACGGTGCAGGCGCACTTCGACGTCGTGCAGGCCGATGCTCTTGATCGGATGTCCGAGCTCGATGCGGCGCTTGTCGACTTCGATGCCCTTCTTCGTCAGGGCGTCGGCGATGTCGTTCGCGGTGACCGAGCCGAAGAGGTTGCCGTGATCGCCAACGCGTTTGTGGATGACGATTCTCATCCCCTTCACGCTGTCGGCCGCTTTCTGTGCAACGATTTTTTCCTGATCGCCAAGCGCAGCCCACTTCTTGCGCTCCTGTTCGATCGACTTCAGGTTACCGGGCGTTGCTTCGCGCGCGAGCTGCTTCGGAATCAGGAAATTGCGCGCGTAGCCACCCTTGACCGTGACGACGTCACCGCGGCTGCCAAGCCCGCGGATCTCGTCAATGAGAATGACTTTCATCAGAGTGATCCTTTCGATTGAAATGTCGGAAATCGAAAAACGAGTCAAATAGCCCTGCCATGCAGAGCAGAATCTGGGAGATGCCGGTCAACGCCAGGAAGCCGAGGAGCATCCAGGCGAAGAGGGAGCCGATGAATCCCGCGCTGGTCCGGGCGATGAACGACCGGAAGATCGCCAATCCCTGCAACAGGTAGAGAAACGCGACCACAGCCAGCACGTTCGCACCGATCTGCTGCACCATCCCGCTGGCCAGCGGCGTTAGACCGCTTGCCACGAACGCGAAGAGCAGCCACTCGGGGAGCGAGAGATTCCGGAACAGATACGCAGTGGCCACGGCCGGATCGCGAACGAGCGCGTAGTTGCGCCAGGCGCGAAGACGGCCGAGCATGACAAGGCTGAATACGAATACGAGGATTATGTCGATCAGCAGCAGCGCCGGCAGGCAGAGCGTGGCGATGTCCATCCATTTCTTGAAGAAACTGACGGCATCAGAAGGCAACCCTGCTTTCTGGTAGCTGGCCACCATCGTCGCGGTCGTCGTATGCGCTTCCGCGAGTTGCGAGGCATACGGCGACGCTCCGGTGACCATCCGCATCGTCAGCTCCGTGACTGCGAGACCGGCGATGCCCATGATCAGCGCGAACATGAGCACGCGCCCGAAACGCTCACCGCGCTCGACCAGCGGCAGCGCGGCCAGAGCCGGGATTCCGATGGCGAGACAGATTGCGAGCAGATAGCCGAAGGTGATGGGTGCATCGGCAGCGCTTCCCGCGCGGGTCGTCCCGAACACGAGCAGCCCAGCGATCGCCGCCGACAACACGAAGACCAGCCACGCGGCGCGCCTTCCGTTGCGAATGCCGCAATGGAACAGCGCCGCAGGCAGGAAGACGCGCAGCGGCGACACGAACATAAGCGCGGTCAGGATCGTGTAGCCGGCCAGACTGCGGGCCTGCTTCCCGAACGAACGCACCGGTGTCGCTACCGGCTCATCGTGCTGCAGAGACGTCTCGGTCATCAGAATGGTTGCTTAGTCGGTCGCGAACGGCAGCATTGCCGCGATGCGCGCACGTTTGATTGCGCTCTGGAGCTTGCGCTGATGCAGTGCGCACGTTCCGGAGATGCGGCGCGGAAGGATTTTCCCGCGCTCGGGGATGAACTGCTGCAGCGTCTTGATGTCTTTGTAGTCGATGTACTCGAGCTTCTCGACGCAGAATTTGCAGACGCGTTTGCGGCGGAAGAAGAACTTCTTCTTGCCACCCTGCGCACCGCCAGGTCCGCCGGCGCCGCCGCGGCCGGAATCGCGGCCGCCACCGCCGCCACCACCACCACCAGGTCGTCTCATTTCGGTTGCCATATCAGTCTCCTCTCCTTATTCAGCCGGCACCGCTTCGTCGGAAGCGGGGATGGCCGAGGGTTCCGCCGGAGCCGACGCAGGGGCTCCCGGGCTGGCTGCGAACGAAGGGGCAGGGCGCATGCGCTCCTTCTTCGGGTTGCGCTTGGCGAGCTTCTCGGCGCGCTTGTGGTCGAGATCCGTGCGCACGATCATGTGGCGCAGGATCCGGTCCGAGTTTTTCATCCGGCGGTCGAGCTCAGCGAGCCCGGCCTCGGTCTCGAACACGAGGAGCTGGTAGTTGCCTTCGTTGAACTTCTGGATGGGATATGCGAGCCGGCGCCGCCCCCACACTTCTTCGTGGGTGAGCTTTGCGCCCGACCCCTCGGCGACACGCTTGAACTCAGTAGCAAGCGTCGTCGCCTCTTCCTCCGGTACCTGCGGAGAAAGGATGAACAGGACTTCATAAGTCCTCATAAATCCTCCTTCTGGCCTAGCGGAGCCTCCGCCTGGAGCGGATGGCTCAAGGAGCTGGACAGATTGTCAAAAGATGTCCCGACCGCGGAGAGCCGGGCCGGGGATGATACGCAAAGGGCTGAGCCGGAGCAATTTATTTCAAAAGGATCTTTCTCAACTCCGGTCCGCTCATCCCCGTGTTGTATGGCTTTGTTCCCGGCTCGAACTCTTTTCCGCGTGACAGCGGCTCGACAGGTACCGGGTCGAAGCCGGCATCGCGGACGAGTTGGGCGGCGACGTCCATCGCGGCGTGATCGTCACTGGCCAACGGGATCCCCACCTGGTCCCCCTCCCGATGCGCCTCCGTCTCAAGTGTCTTGAAGTAAACGCTGTTGAACGCCTTCACCCACCGTACTCCCGGAAACATCGCCGCCGCCCAACCGGCTGAGCCGTGCGGATGCCGCGAAGCCTCCGCCGCCGCCGCGCCGTCGCGCTTTTCGTAAGCGTTTCCTGTGTCGAGCACGATCTTGCCGGCGAGTGATGGGGCGAGATCGTGCCCCAGTGCCGGAACCGCCATCAGCGGAACGGTCAGCATCACCACCTCACCGAAACGCGCGGCCTCCGCCGGTGTGCCCGCCGAGGCGCGCTCGCCGAGCTTTGCAATGAGCGGTTGTAACTCTTCGGGATGCCGCGATGCGAACAGCACTTCGTGCCCGGCATCAATCCACAACTTGCCAACGGTCGAGCCAATCATTCCTGCGCCGATGATTCCGATCTTCATTGTGTTCCTCCCTTGGGCAACCTTCTCGACCAGCGCATTCGTCAGAGAATTCCGACGGGCGGGACGCCCGCCGGCCGCAGGCGAGACGCCTGCACTCCCTTATGATCCACCAATGATCCGGACGATCACAGCCACCGAGTACGTGATGCCGCTCCGCGAGGGCGGCTCGCTTCCCGCGATCGTCGCCGGCGATGACGATGGCACGTACGTGCTGAAGTTTCGCGGCGCGGGACAGGGCGCGCGGGCGCTGATTGCGGAGCTGGTCTCGGGCGAGATCGCACGGCTGTTGAAGCTGCCGGTGCCTGAGATTGTCTTCGTCGATCTCGATCCTCGCATGGCGAAGACGGAGCCCGATCCGGAGATTCAGGATCTGCTGCGCAAGAGCGAGGGGCTCAATCTCGCGCTCGACTACCTTCCCGGCTCGATCACGTTCGATCCGATCGTGGCGTTGCCGATCGCGGACAAATCGTTGCAGGCATCGCGGCTGGCATCATCAATCGTCTGGTTCGATGCGCTGGTCACGAACGTCGACCGCACGCCGAAGAACACGAACCTGCTCGTCTGGCATCGCAAACTCTGGATGATCGACCACGGAGCGTCGCTGATCTTTCATCACAATTGGGACGGCTTCCTCGAGCGGAGCGGCAATCCGTTCCGGCAGATCGGCGAGCACGTGCTGCTGCGCTGGGCCAGCGAGATCGCGGACGTCGATGCCGGGCTGGCCGCGCTCCTGACCCCCGAGGCCATTGAGGGGGTGGTCGATCTGATCCCGGAATCGTGGCTGGGCGACGAGCCCCGCTTCGCCACGATCGCCGAGCACCGCCTCGGGTATCGTGACTACTTGATGCAGCGCCTGGCATCGCCGCGCAAGTGGATGGAGGACGCCGTTCATGCACGAACGCTTCGTGTTTGACTACGCCGTCGTGCGGATCGTCCCGCGCGTCGACCGCGGCGAGTTCCTCAACGCCGGCGTCATCGTCTTCTCTCCGACCGCCGGCTTCCTCGACTGCCGCATCGAGCTCGATCACGCCCGCCTCCTCGCCCTGGCGCCTTCGATCGACATCGCCGTCGTCGAAAGTTACCTCGAAGCCATCACCAAAATCTGCGCCGGCGGCGGCGAAGCCGGCTCGATCGGCGACCTCCCCCAACGCGCCCGCTTTCACTGGCTGGTCGCCCCGCGCAGCACGGTGATCCAGACGTCCGCGGTGCACTCGGGCGTTCACGAAGACCCCCGAGCAGCGCTGGAAGGATTGTTCGAGAAGCTCGTGCGGATGGGGTAGGTTCCGCCGAGCCGTCGTTCATGTCTTTTGGCGCTTCGGCTTCTTCGTCCCGCTCAACTTACGCAATTGCTTCGTGGCTCGCTCGAAGTCGGCATCCACTGGGCGCGAACCTGCAGAAGCGAGCACCTTGAACTTGTCGTACTCCAACTCGGCCTTTGTCAGCGCCACCTCGTGGGAGACATGACCGGCGTGAGTGAGGATGTCGCGCTCGTTGAGGCTCAGGAATCCGTCCAGCTTCTTGATCCAATCTCCCATGTGCATCGGGACGCGGCGCATTGCCTGCCCCTCGGCGAAGACGAGGTATTGCTCCACGAGGTTGTTCAGCGCGGCCAGCTCCGGCTCCGTCAGGTAGTTCTTCGCGATCGCGACATCGTCCTTGCGAATGGTTGCGCCGCGCCAGTTGGTCAGCCCGAGGTTGGGCTTGGCGGCATCCACGCGCTCGTGAACGATCTCGGCGGCAGTCTGGCCAGTGATGGCCCAATGCACTTTGTTCTGGACCGTTTTGAAGAAACGAATGCTGATGTCCTGCGTGGGGTCGTAATCGATGCTGGTAGCGTAGATGTCGGTGATTTTCTGGTAGAAGCGCCGCTCCGAGGTCCGGATGTCCTGGATCCGGCGCGTCAGTTCTTCGAAGTAATCGAAAGGCTGGTCGGGATTCTTCAGCCGCTCGTCGTCGAGAACGAACCCCTTGACGATGTACTCGCGCAGACGTTGGGTAGCCCACATCCGGAATTGGGTGCCCCAGTGCGACTTCACCCGGTAACCCACTGAAATGATGACGTCGAGGTTGTAGAACTCGACTCGTCGCTGGACCGAGCGAGTGCCTTCCTGTTGAACTGTCAAGGATTCCTTGACAGTTGCCATCCGCTCCAACTCCCGCTCTTCGAAGACATTCTGAATGTGCAGGCTGACGTTCTGCTTCGTCGTCTGAAACAACTCCGCCATCTGCTGCTGCGTGAGCCAGACAGTCTCACCCTCGAAGCGCACATCGATCTTCAGCTTCCCGTCCAGGGTCTGATAGACGAGGAACTGTCCGCGCTGGGGCGTCATGGCGCCGTTGCTCCTGCGCCTGGCTCAACGATGGCGGCTTTGTGCATGGTTTCTCAGTTCGTTAGGCAATCGACGAGGAAGCGATCATGCCTTTCGCTGATCAATGATTCAACGAGTTTGACCGGCTGCTCTCTAAGCTCAAGGCCTGAATCAGGCAGCGATCTTCACGCGGTAGACAGAGGTTGGCGCGTCCGCGGTGTTCATTCGTTATTCGCGAATCGCGAATCACGCGTGAAAACGTTCTACAGTGCCGCCACGATGAACGACATTCTCTTCACTCCACGCGCCATCGGATTTGCGCGGACTCCTTTCAAAGATACTGCGCAGGTGCCGAAGGGGCCGGGGACCAAGCATGAGGCCGACGGGACGATCGAGATCCTGCCTGAGTTTGAGCAAGGGTTGAAAGACATCGAGGGCTTCTCGCACCTCTTTGTACTCTGGATATTTGATCGTTCGGACGGCTACGACCTTCTCGGCGCTCCGCCTGGAGAAACTGTATCGCACGGAGTCTTCGCCACCCGCTCCCCGCGCCGGCCGAACCCGATCGCGCTCACGGTTGTCGAGCTGCTGCGCCGCAAAGGGGCCACGCTGCACGTTCACGGCGTCGACATGCTTGATCAGACGCCCATCCTCGACATCAAGCCGTACATGTCGAGCATCCCGATTGAGACGCTGCGGCGCGGGTGGCTGGAGGATGCCGAGCGACGCGCGGGAAAGCGCTGACTGCATTCTTCAGTTAGAGTGCGCGGCCTGAAACGATGAACTACCTGGCACTCCTCAGCAGTTCCTTGCGCGCGCTTCTGCGGAACAAGATGCGCAGCCTCCTCACGGTGCTGGGCATCACCATCGGAATTGCCGCAGTCATCTGCGTAGTCGCCATCGGCAGGGCCGGCCAAGTTCGCGTCGAACAGCAGCTCAACAACCTCGGCGACAACTTCGTCTGGATCGAAGCCGGAGGCCGCGCGGTCAACGGCGTGCGCACCGGCCCGCGCGGCACAAAGACGCTCACCATCGGCGATGCCTTCGCCATCCGCAATCAGATTCCGCTCATCAAGAGCGTCTCGCCGAACGTCGACGGCTCAACGCAAGTCATCTACGGCAATCAGAACTGGTTCACGAGCTATCGTGGCGTCTCGCCGGAGTACTTCGACATCAAGCGCTGGGCGATCGAGGACGGGGCGGCCTTCATGTCCGACGATGTCGAGCGCGCCGCCGACGTCTGCGTGATCGGTGCGACCATCCGCAGCCAGTTGTTCGGCGTCGCCAATCCGATCGGCCAGGTCATCCGCCTCAAATCACTCCCCTGCAAAGTCGTGGCGACGTTGAAACCGAAAGGGCTTTCGATGTCCGGCCAGGATCAGGACGACACGATCCTCCTTCCGTACACGACCGCGCAGAAAAAACTATCGGGCGTGACCTGGCTTGACGACATCCTCTGCTCGGCGGTCTCGCAGGACGTCGTGAAGATCGCCGGGCAGCAGGCGCGCGCCCTTCTGCGCGACCGGCATCACCTTCGCGCGGATCAGGAGGACGACTTCAACATCCGGAATCCGGAGGACATCATTCAGGCGCAACTCGAAGCGAGCCGCACGCTCACGCTCCTGCTGGTGGCGATCGCTTCGGTCTCGCTGATCGTGGGCGGCATCGGAATCATGAACGTGATGCTCGTCTCCGTCACCGAGCGCACGCGCGAGATCGGCGTGCGCGTGTCGGTGGGAGCGACGGAGGAAGCAATCCAGCTTCAGTTCCTGGCGGAGTCGGTGATGTTGAGCCTCGTCGGAGGGGCGGCGGGCGTTTTGGCGGGAGTGGTCGGCTCGTTCTTCGTCGGCCGGGCGCTCGACTGGCCGATGGAGATGTCGCTGAAGGCCGTACTGCTCGCGGCGCTTTTCTCCATCGCCGTCGGTGTGTTCTTCGGCTACTATCCCGCGCGCAAGGCGTCCCACCTCGATCCGATCGAAGCCCTCCGCTATGAGTGAATCCTCCGAAGCATCCAACGGGAGCTCCCCGCTCCGCCGCCGGAAGGTGTGGCTGATCGCCGGCGGCATCGTGATTCTGATCGCCGCGTTGTCGATTCTGGTGCTCCGGCCGAAAGAGAACATTCAGTATCTCGCCTCCAAAGTGCTGCAGGGCGAGATCCGCGACGCAGTCGAAGCGACCGGCATCGTGAACGCGGTAGTCAGCGTTCAGGTAGGGTCGCAGGTCTCGGGTAGAGTCGGCAAGCTCAACGTCGATTTCAATTCACGCGTGCGTCAGGGCGACGTCATCGCTCTGATCGATCCGCAGTTGTTTCAGGGCGCGCTGCAGCAGGCGCAGGCCGACCTCGAGAATGCGAAGGCGAACGTCATCGCGGCGAAGGCCGGTCTGACCAAGGCGAACGCGAATCTCGTCCAGGCGAAAGCCGACTTCGACCGGGCGCGATCACTGGCCGAAAAGAAAGTCGGGACCGAGCAGGCGCTCGATCTGGCGAAAGCAAACTACGACGCGGGAAGGGCAAATGTCGACGCCGCCGTAGCGACCATCGCTCAGGCCAACGCGCAGGTCAGCCAGAAGGAAGCGGCGGTGGCCGTGGCCCGAACAAATCTCGCCTACACCGTGATCCGCTCACCGATCGATGGCACGGTCGTGGCCCGCAGCGTCGACGTCGGCCAGACCGTGGCCGCTTCGCTGCAGGCGCCGACGATCTTCACGATCGCGCAGGATCTCGCCAAGATGCTCGTCTACGCGAAGGTCGATGAGTCGGATGTTGGCCGCATCCGTCCCGGCCAGACCGTGACGTTCAAGGTCGATGCGTTCCCGAAGCAACTGTTCACCGGAACGGTGAGCCAGCTCCGGATGAACGCCACCACCGTCCAGAACGTCGTCACTTACGACGCCATCATCACGTTCGCAAATCCGGAGCTGAAGCTCTTTCCGGGAATGACGGCGTACGTCACAATTCCGGTCGCCACCGTCGAGAACGCGGTCAAGCTGCCGAATGCGGCGCTGCGATTTCAGCCCCCACTCCCGCCTGCAGACGTCCGCGCGTTGTACGCGCAATACGGGATCGCCGCCTCGAAGATGGGACTCGATTCCGCTCCCGTCGAAGGCAGCGGTGCGGCAGCGGCGGCGAACCGCGGCAGTGGTTCCAAGACTGCCCAGCACGACAGCGCGGTCGTCTGGAAGCTTCACGCCGACGGCACCATCGAGCCGGTCGAGATCGCGCTCGGCATCACCGATCATGCGTATACCGAGGTAACGAAGGTGTTCGTTGGGACGCTGAAACCCGGCGATGACGTCGTGACCACGTCGGTCAGCTCCAAGTCCGGGCCGCCCGGCGGCATCAGGCGGTGACGGTGTCCAACGCTGACCCCATCCTCCGCGTCGAAGACGTCCACAAATACTACGAGCTCGGAGAGACGCGCGTGCATGCGCTGCGCGGCATCAACGTCTCGGTCGAGTCGGGCGGATTCGTCGCCATCATGGGCGCGAGCGGCAGTGGCAAGTCCACCTTCATGAACATCCTCGGCTGTCTCGACCGGCCAAGCTCAGGGCGCTATCTGCTCGAAGGCATCGATGTGTCGGGCCGTACCAAACACGAGCTGGCAGGCATCCGCAACTCCAAGCTCGGATTCGTGTTTCAGGGATTCAATCTTCTTCCGCGAACGACGGCGCTCGAGAACGTGCAACTGCCGACGCTCTACACAGCAATCAACGCCATCGAGCGACAGAAGCGCGCTCGCGAGGCGCTGGCGCTCGTCGGATTGGCCGAACGATCGCAACACTATCCGTCGCAACTTTCGGGCGGTCAGCAGCAGCGCGTCGCCCTCGCGCGCGCTCTCGTGAACCATCCGTCGATCCTGCTCGCTGATGAGCCGACCGGGAATCTCGACAGCCGCACCGCCGTCGAGATCATGGAGGTTCTGCAGGATCTGAACGAGCAGGGATTGACGATCGTGCTCGTCACGCATGAACCTGACATTGCCCAATTCGCGAAACGGATGATCGTCTTTCGCGACGGGAAAATCCGAAAGGACGACTTCCTACACGACCGCCCCCGAGCGCATGACGTGCTGCTGACGATGCCGACGCTCGAGGATTGAGGAATCCTCACCAGCTCGTGCGTAGCATCCCAGCACCGTCACTGAATCGGCATCTGCGCGCAGTTGCTCGATCGCTTGCGCGATCGAGACGTCGGCCAGATTGCCGATGACGTCGAGGTAGAAGGCGTAGTCGCGCGGTTTTCCGGGAATCGGGCGCGATTCGATTTTGGAGAGGTCGATGCCGGCGGTGGCGAAGACGCCGAGGGCGCGGTAGAGAGAGCCGGGAGTGTTGGCGATCTCCAGAAGGAGCGATGTCTTCCACTGCGCGGTCGGCTCGGATCGCGGGCGAATGGCTGACTGCTGGCTACAGCCGTCCGCTCGGCAGTGGTGTGGTCGGAACCGTAGCTTCGACCGAGAAGCCGATTCTGCTCGACGACGTTCGCACCGATCCCGGTTTCGTCGAGACGATGCCGGGAACGAAGCCGGAGCTGTGCGTTCCCGTGCTTCACGGCAAAGAGCTCGTGGTCCATCCTCAATCTGGAGAGCACGCGCCTTCGCGCGTTCCACGATCAGGTTTCGCTCCTCACTACTGTCGCCGATCAGATCGCCGGTGCGATCGCCAATGCCCGCCGGTGCGATGAGATGCGGCGACGCGCGCAGTTGATGGAGATGATGAGCGAAGTCTCGCGCACGGCGCTGGAAGCGAATGACCTCGGCGATCTGCTCGAACGCATCGTGCGCTACGTTCACGAACGTTTTCCGGTGGAGCGTGTTTCGATCACGCTCCGCGACATCAGCGCGTACGCCGGTGAAAACCCATCGGGCGAACCGCCGCAGATCAGTTTCCCGATTCGCTTCCGAGGAGAAGATTTCGGGCGGCTGGAAGTGTGCTGCACCGATGAAAACGTCCTCACACCGGCGACCCAGCTTGCCTTCGAGACATTGACGCATCAGGTTGCGGGAGCGATTCACCTGGCGGCGACGAAGCGCGATCTCGAGCATGCCAACGAGCATCTCGCCCGCGCCATCGAGACCCTCCACCAGATCTCCACCACCGACCCGCTCACAGGCGCCGCCAACCGACGGAACTTCGATACCGTCCTCGATGTCGAATGGCGCCGCGCCGCCCGCTCGCGCACACCGCTGTCGTTGATCATGATCGACATCGACGCCTTCAAAGCCTACAACGACGGTTAGTCAGTGGTTGCAGCCGTGCCCGCAACCGTCGCTGAACGTGTTCGGCTGACCAGCACGATCCTCGAGCGCGACCGCCGCCGGAAAGTAGATGTTGTTCTCGACGTGAATGTGCTCGTGCGTGCGCAGCTCCAGGTCCGTCAGTCGCCGGTATAGCTCGCGATAGCTGAAGCAGGCGCTCTCAGGCGGCGTGTAGTCGTCCGTGACAACGCGCAGACGCGCCAGCAGCTCGCCGACGCGGTCGTGCTCGATCATCATCATGCGCACCGGATTCTTCACTGTCCCAAAGAACGGTGTCGGCGCCACGCGCTTCCCGTTCGCAGCTTCTTCCAACTGATCGACGTATGGGAAAAGCACCTGTTCCTCTTTGAGCATGTGCGGCAGCAGGTCGGTGGTCAGCTCGGCGACGAGCGACACGACTTCCGCCAGCTCCGGCCGACGCTCGCCGTGGACGCGCAGCACTTTCGCGGCGATGGGGGTAATCGTCTGCAGTTCTTCGCGGGTGTAGGCGTGGTACGTCGCCACGATCCTGGCAGCGGTCGCAGCGAGCGTTTCCGACGACCAGTCGCGCGAGGCAGCGTCAGGAATGGTAGCCAGCGCTTCGAGCTCAGCGATGAACGCGTCGACGCTCTTTCCGGCTGCCGTGCAGGCGTCAGTCAGTGGGGTTCGGCCGCCGCAGCAGTAGTCGATCTTCCAGGCTTCGAACACGCGGATCGAGAGCGGCATCGAAGCAGCGATATCGCCTACGGTTTGGGCAGTTACGTCGAGGGTCGTGGTCATGGTTGTTCCTCCGTTGTGCACGCATTGTCGTGCTGCACGCGCGCAGAGCACATGACGGATGTCATACGGAATTGAGATTATGTCGCAGCGACGGCTCAGCTCGCGGTGGGCGCCATCCGAATGCTTCGGAGGAGACTCAGCAGCAGGCCGATGAACGTGAGAGACCACGCCGCGAGTGCGATGACCACGAAGATCCTCGGGATGAGATGCAGCATCGGAATCGCAGCGGCATCGGCAAGTCGAAACGTGCAGACCGTGTACATGCCCAGCGGGAAGACGGCGCCCCAGTAGAGCGGGCTGTACGTCAGCGGGAAACGCTTGTAGACGTGACGCCAGAATCCAAGGATGAGCAGCATCGGAATCCACCAGGTGGCGGTGGCCCAGAAAAGGATCGTGAATCCGAGCGTGAAGGGATGGAGGATGGTGAGCAGCGGCGAGAACTTCGCGTTCGCGATCAGCAAAGTGCCGGCGAGCGTCGAGATGGCCATCGCCCCCATGTTGATCCAGTACGGCGGCATCAGGTCGGACGGCGCGAAGCGGAAGAACGTGTAGCGATAAAAGATGAGTGAGATGAGCCAAATGTAGAGCATGCCGCCGGCGAGCCAGAACGAGAGGCTCACGAAGAGCAGCAGCTCGGCGTGCGCCGTCGACGGCGCGAGAATCGACGCGAGTGTCGACACCGACTGCGTGGCCACCACGGCAACGAGCCAACCGCCGTTGATGCCCTGATCGAGCGTCGGCTTCACCTCCTTGACCGTGAGCGCGGTGAAGACGGCGTAGACAAGCACGAGCCAGAGGATGAGCGTGACGATCCAGAATGCGAGACCGAACCGCTCCCCGTTCGCCACGATCACGAGCTGCGAACCGAGCACGCTCGTCGCCGCCACGGCCGTAAAGAAGCCGACGCCGCGCTGATGGTCGGCGATGTCCGCGATCACTTCCTTCGGATAGCGGACGATCCGCACGATGGTCAGCGCCCAGAGGATGGCGAAGGCCAGAAGATTGATGCCGAGGAGGAGTTGGGGAACGAAGGGAACGTGGAGCAGTTGCGCGGCAATCGAGACGATTCCGGTCGCCATGACGAGGGCGAAATACGCCGGATGCAAGGTGCGGATGGTCTCGCCCAGACCCACACTCGGCGTAGGGCTCACCGCCGACGCTCCAGTCGATAGATGTAGGAGAGGAGGCCGGCGTTGAATGCAAAACAGGCGAGGCTGGCCACTGCCGCAGGAATGATGACGCGCTCCTGCCCGGCCAGGAAGGCGTTCATCGTGGCGGTGAGCAGCCAGAGCTGCAGCACCGCGATGATGACGACGATCGACAAGATGCCGAAGACGATCGTCATCTTCTGCTGCCGCGAGACCGCGCGCTTCATGCCCGCACCTCGGTTCCAACCGCGTAGAGATCGCCGCCACGAATCTCGAGCAGGATGCGCTCGAGCGCTCGCCGCGGTGGCCCGGCGATCGGAGTGCCAGTGGCCAGTTCGAAGGAACCGTTGTGACACGGGCAATGGAACCGGCCGTTAGCGACGTCCGGCACGACCGCGCAGCTCAGGTGCGTGCACTTCTGGTTGTATGCGAAGTACTGCTGCGCGCCGGTTCGAACCACGACGCAGATGTCGTGCGCTTCGGGATAGTTGAAAACGAGCGAGCTGCCGACCGCGATCGCATCCGCGCGCGCGATGCGTCTCACCGGCGGCTTCCCCTTGCGCTTCCGGGCGAAGTTTTGGACGACGATCCAGAGCTGACCGACGACGAACGCGAGGCTCGTGAGCACGAGAAACTTGGTGAAATCGCGGCGGGCCACGAGCTCGTCCTGCGGCCAGTCGATCGGGAAGTCGTTTCGCCACTGCGGCTGATCGTGGTACGGCCGTCCATCGGGCGGAATGGAGAGCTGATCGGGTGTCGTGCGGGTAGGCGTCGTGGTCATGCGAATCAGGGCCTCACATGTCGTCGAAGACGGAGTCGAGCATGGCCGCGCTTCCGACCGGGCTTTCCTCCATCGCGGAAAGGACATCGACCTGCTGCACGCCCGCGTCGCGCGGCACCATCATGTTCACCTTCGTCGTGATGGTCTGCTCTCCGAACCGGAACGTGTTGACCGGCTCGGAGCGCGGACGAAGGTGCTCGATCTCTTCGCGCGTCCCGTAGTAAAGCGCGCCGGACGGACAGACGCTCGTGCACATCGGCTTGAGCCCCACCGACGAGCGGTCGTAGCACATATCGCACTTCATCATCAGCGAGAACTCGGTCTGCATCTTCGGCACGCCGAAGGGACAGGCCAGCACGCAGTTGTTGCAGGCGATGCAGCGCGGTTTCCGCGCCGTCTGCACGACGCCGTCATCCGTGCGCTTGATGGCGTCGGCCGGACAGACCTCCGCGCATGTCGGCGAGTCGCAGTGCATGCAGACGACCGGAACGGTCTGCACCGAGATCGGGCGCTCGACGTACTGCAGGTGGATCATGGAGTGGCCGCGGTGCGTGTCGCACTCGCTGCATGCGGCCACGCACGACTGGCAGCCGATGCAGCGGTTCGGATCGAGGAAGAACTCCAGGTTTCCAAGCCGAGTCATCGTCACCTTCCCTGCTGAACAGCGGTGCGCGCAACGTCGTCGGTGCCGCCTCGCGTAATGTCCGATCCAGCGGCGCCCGGCGCCGTCGTCTCGGCATCATCGGCCGGCTTCTCGCTCTTGCGCAGACGCACGGCGCACACTTTGTACTCGGGGATCTTCGACACAGGGTCCTGCGCCGCGATGGTGAGCTGGTTGGCCGACTTGCGGCCCGGCCAGTGGTACGGAATGAACACGGTGTCGGGCCGGATCGAGGTCACCACCTGCGCGCGCAGCGTGATCGTGCCGCGGCGCGATTCGACCGTCGTCCAGTCACCATCCGCGATTCCGTACTTCTGGGCGAGCCGCGGATGGATCTCCACGCGCGGCTCCGGATACTGATCGACCAGCGGCCCGATGCGCCGCGTCTGCGTTCCGGAGAGGAACTGGCTCACCACGCGGCCGGTCGTGAGAATCACCGGATACGACTCGTCCACCTCTTCCGCCGGTGGACGATAGGCCGGCACAACGAAGCGGGCATTGCCATCAGGAAAATAGAACGGCCCGGCGCCGTTCGCGATCGGATTCGATGATCCCGGCTCGAAGAGGCGCGGCGTACCAGGATGATCCTCAGTCGGGCACGGCCAGCAGACGCCGTTCTGCGCCTCGATTTTTTCGTAGGTGATGCCGTAGTAGTCAGCCACACCACCCTTCGACGCGACGCGGAGCTCATCGAAGATCTCGCGCGGGCTCTCGAAGGAGAAGCCATGCGGACGGCCCAGCGCTTTGGCGATGTCCTGAATGACGCGCCAATCCTGCGTGGCATCGCCGGGCGGATCGACGGCCTTGTTGATTTTGATGACGCGCCCTTCGACCTGCGCGACGACGCCTTCGTCTTCTTCGTGCAGCGAACCGGGAAGGACGATGTCCGCGTGTTGCGCCGTCTCGCTCAGGAAGAAGTCGATCACTGTAAAGAACTCGAGCTTCTCCAGAGCGCGCGTGACGAACGCGTTGTCGGGCAGCGAGACTTTCGGATTGAAGCAGATCAGGAGCAAGCCCTTGATCTCGCCCGCATCGATCTTCCGCATCATCTCGTAACAGTCGACGCCCGCCTCGGGGATCTCTTCGGGCTTCACGCCCCACACCCCTGCGACGTACTCGCGATGCGCAGGATTCGAGATATCGCGCCAGCCGGGAAGCTGGTCGCATTTCTGACCGTGCTCGCGTCCGCCCTGGCCATTCCCCTGTCCGACGACGGTTCCGTAACCGCAATACGGCTTTCCGATGCGGCCGGAGGCGAGCACGATGTTGATCGTGGAGAGGCAGTTCTCGACGCCGTGCGAATGGTGCTCGATTCCTCGCGCGTGCATGAGGAAACTCGTCTTCGCCGTTCCCCACAATTCCGCCGCCGCGCGAATCGACTTCTCGGCGATACCGGTCACCTCGGCTGTGCGGCGCGGCGTCCATTGGGCGACATGCTCCGCGACCGCTTCGAAGCCGGTGGTGTTCTTCTCGATGAAATCGTGATCGATCCAGTCGTTCTCGATCATGAGCTGGAGGATGCCGTTGAACAGCGCCACATCCCGGCCCGGCTTCACCGGCAGGAAGATGTCGGCCGTGCGTGCGATCGGCGTGATGCGTGGATCGACCACGATGACCTTGCCACCGTTCTCGCGCGCCTGCCAGACGTAGTTCGTCGTGATGGGCGAGCACTCCGCCGTGTTCGATCCGGCGATCAGCACGACCTCGGCCTTGAGAATGTCGTCCCACGGATTCGCGGCGCGATCGATACCAAAGGCCTTCTTGTTGGCCGCCCCGGCGCTGACCATGCAGAGCCGTCCGTTGTAATCGATGTACTTTGTTTTCAGGCAGACGCGGGCGAACTTGCCCATCAGGTATGCCTTCTCCGTGGTGAGGCTCGCACCCGATAGCACGCCGAACGCGTTCGGCCCGTATGTCGATTGAATGCGCTCAATCTCCGATGCCACGCGCGCGATTGCCGCGTCGTACGCCATCGGAGAAAAGCCGGCCGCGGCATCCGGATCGCGCTGCAAGGCCGTCGTCAGCCGGTCCGGATGCCCGCCCTGAAGGTAACGTTTGACGCCTTTCGGACAGAGCATCCCCTTGTTGAATGGAAAGTCGTACCGCGGCTCGAAGCCGATGACCAGGTTGTCTTTGACCTTCAGATTGATGCCGCATTGCTGGCCGCAGAAACAGCAGTGCGTCGGGACGATCCTGTCGGGCTCCACGCCGGTATCGGCGCGCGGCCCCTCCATGCGGTTGAGGTGCGGTCCCCACGCGTTGGCGAGGACATCTTGTTCCTTTGGTAGCGTTGCCATTTAGTCGGTCCTCATTGGGGAGTGGGGGGTGGGGCGTGCGGCGTGGGAGATAAACCATTCGCCTTCTCCCACTCCCCACCCCCTACACCCCACGCCCCATTCCGCCACAGCTCACCCTGTGCGATCCCGAGCATGGAGCGCCTGCACGCGGGGCAGATGCGCTGGTAGTGCTCGACGCCCGGAGTGTTCGTTTCGTAGCGGTAGCCGAGCTCGCGCTCGACTTCGATGAGATCGTTGATCTGCAGAAGCGGCGCAAACTCCTGCTGACACCGCCGGCAGGCAGCCATCCCTTCCTTCGCCGCAACATCTTTGTAGAAACTCACGCCGAGCTGCGCCGGCCGCTGAAAGATGTGAAAGAACTTTCCGAACGGCAGATAGAGCAGCGTGAAGATGACGGTGATCGCGTGCAGCAGTGCCAGAAAGTCGTAGCCGTAACCCTGCATCCACGTGTAGCTCGCCGTGAGCAGCAACCCGGTGATGCTGATCGCGAAGAGAAGCACGAGCGGCAGAAAGTCTTCGGCGAATCGCTGCAGTGCCGCCGCTCCGTGGTCCAGCATCCGCCGGCGCATCGCCAGCATCACACCCGCGATCACCATGAATGCCGACCACACCAGGCCATGGAAGATCAGGAAGGCAACGGCCGAATGAATCTTGAAGGACGTCGTGGCGAAGCCGAAAACGAAGGTGCGGTACGAATCGAGGTCACCCGGCAGCGTCTCGAAGTGAATCCAGCCGAAGACGAGCGGGAACGTGATCGCGAACGCCAGAATGCAGCCCCACATGATGAAGAAGTGCGCCACGCCGCGGCTCTGATTTCGCTTGAAGATGAAGCGGTTGAGAGCGAAATCCGCCGTCACCCGGCGAAACCAGTTGGCGACATTGGTTGCGAAGTAGCGCCGGCTGAAGAAGAGCTTCCAACCGCGACTCCAGTAGCGCTTCGTGGGCGGCCGCAGCAGCCACATCGCGTAGCGGTAGGTGATCGCGAACGTTGCGAAGAGGACGGCGAAGGTGTAGCCGACGAGCGCCGCGTCGAAGTGCTGGAGGTTGCGCGAGCCGACGACGATGAGGATCGCCAGGACCGAGGTGAAGAGCGTTCCCCACGCTGCCCCCACTACTCGTTCGCTGCCTACACGTCCAAACATCGGCAGGCCTCCCTTGATTTGATGGTATCCCAACGTTCAGGGTGAGAAATGACCGATGTCATATTCAATAGAGGTCCGCGTGAGTTGGAGTGCATTCCGCGTCATCCTCCAGTGTGATGCTTCGTGACAACCCTCGTGCTATCCCATTCGCGTCAATTATTCGTGTCATCCTGAGACAGCCGGAGCCGCTGCCCCGCGCTGCGTTTGCAACCGGCAGGAACAGCGGCGGAGGGCGGCGAAGGATCTCCGAATACCACGCACATGCCACACGCCTCGTAAATTGAGATCCTTCGACGTCCTGCGCCGCCACCACGTGCAGCGCGACCGACCGAGTACGGATGGCGGCTCCGGCGTCTCAGGATGACACCAAACCGCCGGCCGAAATGCTCACTCAGGGCTCGAGAGCGCGGAGCGCTTGCACGCTCGGCACAAAGAAGCCCTCGCGCTCGGTCAGCACGAGGTTTTCTTTCTGCCAACGGCTCATGAGACGGATCGTCGTCTCCAGCGTGGTTCCGAGCAGATCGGCAAGCTCCTGCCGCGATAGCGCCAGCGGGATGAAGCTTTGTCCGTCGCGCGGAATCCCCATCCGCTCGCTGAGCGTGATGAATAGTCTTGCCGCTCGCACCTCGACCGAGCCGGTCATATCCGCGAGGCGCTTGTTCATCATCATGAGGCGCATGGTCAGACCGCCGAGGACGTGACGGGTCATCTCGGGCCGTGACTCGAGGAGTTGGAAAAACTCCCGTTCGGGGATCGACAGAATCGTCGAGTCTTCCATCACCACCGCAGTGGCCGGAAAGGCTCTACGCTCGAAGACGGCGACGGCGCCCACCGGCTCACCCGGCCCCAGAATCTCCAGAATGATTTCCCGCGCGCCGGTCGCTTTGACGATCTTGACGCGCCCGGCTACGACGAAGTGGATGCGCTCCGCCGGCTCCGCCTCATGGAAGATCGTTTCCCCTTTTTCGTACCGGCGCATGAGGCAAAGCGGCTCGAGCGCGCCGCGGTCGGCGGGCCGGATGCCGGCCAGCAGCGGAATGGAGTTGAAGGGGATGACGGGGGCGATGGCCACGTCATTAGTAAACCATGGCGTGCGGGGGTGGGGTGACGGGTCGCTGGGTCGCTGGGTCTCGTGATCTCGCGTCTCGGGGTCTCGTGGTCTCGCAGTTGGGACCTCTCCGCTCGCGGACGTTGTGTCTCATCATTGAAACGCGGGACCGCGAGACTGCGCGACTGCGAAACCGCGAGACACTCCTCAACCGCGTTATCATGCGCCATTGGCCCAAAACCGAAATACCGAGGATGATCGATGATGGTTCTGCTGATCGTCGCTGGGATGCTGTTCCTGCTGCTCGCGTTTGTCCTCTTCATCGCGGCAATCGTGGCGTTCTTCATGTCGCGCAACCGGTCGAATGCTGCGGTTGCGCCCGCACCCTACGTCCCGCAGCCGGCGCCTGCTCCACGGGTTGCGCAGCCAGTTTCGATCCCTCCCGCGCCGGTTCCTCCCGCTGTTCCGATGCCACCTGCGCCCGCCATTCCGGTGCAGCCAACGCCGGTCGCTCCTGAGCAACCGATGGTTCAACCGATGGCCGGCTCCTACCCACCGCCCGCCCCTGTCGATGACGACAGGACAGTGATGACCGACCAGCGGCGCGGCCAGCTCTTCGGCGCGCTGCACGGAACCTCCGGTCCGCTGGCGGGCCGCGTCTTTCCGATCGACGAGAATGGCTTCTATATCGGACGCGACCGCTCCATGTCGCAGGTTGTGATCGATTCGCCGAGCATCTCGAAACGCCACCTCTGGATCGGCGTGAAGGACGGCGCAGTCGTTGCCGCCGACCAGAGCTCGACGAACGGCACCTTCCTCAATGATCCGAACGCGTCGATCACCGAGGCGCGGCTCGCGCCGGGCGATACGTTGATTCTGGGTGGCGACGTGGCGCGCTTTGAGTACCGACTGTGAGGCTGATCCGATGACCGCCACACCAAAATCTCCACTGGTTCTCGCCGGATGCGGCTGCGTGAGTTTCATCCTGGCGCTGATCCTGTTCGTCGCCGCGTATTTCGCCGGCGGCTCGCACCTGCCGAACCTCACGAGCGGATCATCGACGGACGATACCGTCGTCTATCGCAACACGCGTGAAGGCCGAACCGGCAAGCTGGCCGAGAACTACATGGGCTTCGAGTTTCGCTATCCGAAGACGTGGGTTCTGAAGCCGGACCCCGACGCAGCGAACTTCGTCACGGTCGAGCGCGCCGTGGATGGCAAGACGTACGAGAACCTCAACGTCGGCTACTTCTCCACCGCCGGCAGCACGGAGAAGAATCAGACGCTCTACCCGGCGCTGATCGCGCAGTTCCAGAGTCAGTTCGAACAGCAATTTCACGATCTGAAAAAAGTCAGCGAAGGGGCAACGAAGGTTGGCCCCTACGATGGCTGGGAAGGCCTGTTCACCTCGACGACCGGCGACGACGATAAGACAGTCAACATCTACACGAGAGTGATCCTGCTCCCCAACGCCGACGGCACGAAAGGCGTCACCCTCCTGATGATGGGCACGTCCCTCTGCCCCGATCTCAGGGCCGCCGAGGACCTCGGCAAGAAGGGCGAACTACCGGCAGTGCTCGAATCGTTCAAGTTTGCGGAGTGAGGGCTCAGACGCCGAACAGCGCCGCGATCCTGTCTTCGCCCATACGGTCGAAATCCTCAGGGACCGTAATTCATCACCGTCGGGCGAGGACGCCCAATGGGAGCAGGCAAGGACGCCTGCTCTACGTCGCGGGAACGTAGTGCAGGCATTCCTGCCTGCTCCCGCCGGGCGTCCCTGCCCGGCGGTGTCAAGATGCAGGAAACCCACCCGCGCAAACGAAACGACCACCCTCCTCACCCCGCCGCACCGAGCACGAACGAGGCAAACAGAAGCAGCAGCACCGTCACCGTGATCCCTACGTAGAGCCGGTCTTTTTCGATCGCGAAGATGACGATGGAGAGCCCGACGCGCGCGACGGGTGTGGCGATCAGCAGGAGGAGTCCGAACGCTGCGAGCGCCTGTCCGCGCATCTCCGTCAACCCTTTCCACACATCGGCGAGGCTGTGCGGGAACGACTCGGCCACGGCCGTGAGCTGGCCGAGTGCCGGTTTCGATGAGAGGTACGCGGGATGATGCACGAAGGTGAGTACGAGGCCAGCGATCACGACGGAGATGCTGATGATGACGCCGCCGCGCAGCAGGCGCGAGATGGCCATGTCGACCCAATGCGGTTCCTGGCCACGCTCGCTCACCATCGCACGCCTCGCACGAGCATCTGCAACGAAACGAGAAGCAGCACGATGACGAACGTGGCCCGCACCGCGCGGCTGCTGATCCGGGTCAGAAACTTCGATCCCGCGAACGCGCCGGCCACGACCCCGATCGCGACCGGCGCTGCGATGAACGGATCGATCTGTCCTCGGGAGAAGTAGAGTCCCGCGCTGGCGGCGGCGGTGACTCCGATCATGAAGTTGCTCGTCGCCGTCGACACCTTGATCGGCAGTTCCATCGCCAGATCCATCGCCGGCACCTTCAGCGCGCCGGAGCCGATGCCGAGGAGACCGCTGACGATTCCGGCGATGTACATGAGCCCGAGCCCCAGCACCGGACGCGCCGGCTCGTAGACGACTTCTTCGCCCCGCGCATCGTCGAAGTACGAACCTCCAAGATTGAGCTGGTGGGCGAGCGCACTCGGCGCATGCGGCGGATGCGGCTTCGGCCGCTTTCTGCGCAACATCGCCAGTGCCGAGTAGCCCAGGATCGAGCCGAAGAGGATGTAGAGCCAGCGTGGGTGCAGGAGTCCCGCGATCCACGCGCCGGTGATCGCACCCGAAGTCGTGCCCAACTCGAGGAACATGGCCACGCGCAGATTCGCGAGCCGGTCGCGCACGTACGCCGCCGCCGCGCCGCTCGACGTCGCGATCACGGAAATGATCGACGCACCGATGGCCAGCCGGATGTCGATGTGCAACAGCAGCGTGAGCGCCGGAACGACGATCATCCCGCCGCCCAGTCCGAGCAGCGACCCAAGAAATCCCGCCCCGAACGAGATGGCGGCGACAACGAGGACGAAGATCAGTGGCGTCATCGCCCGCGGGTTCCGATCACGGCCGCAATCATCTCACTGACCGGGATGTCGCTGAACCGCACGGTGCTCACATGGCCGCTCCTTCTGCTGCGAAGGAGGTCGAGCGGCGTGTGACAGACGCCATACGAGAGTGTGACGATACCGATCGGCATGTGCATGCGCTTGTGCTTCCATGGTCAGATGAGGCTCTCGCGTGGTCTACCCCTGCGCGGTGAAGTGCCAACTCCTCGATCCGGAAGAAAGAAAACGAGGTAACGAATGAAACACTGGATATTGATCTCGGTATTGGGCTTGTTCGCGCCACTCGCCACTGCGCAGATGAAGATGCAGAACACGGACATGCCAGCGATGGCTGACTGCCCGATGATGAAGTCGCACGACAGCATGCAGAAACAGATGTCCGCAAAAGACGCGGCCCTGAAGTCGCTGCTCGACGAAATGAACAAAACCGACGGTGCCGCGAAGATCGACAAGATGGCCGCGGTCATCAACGAGCTGGTGATGCAACGCTCGATGATGCGCGCACAGATGGAACCGTCGATGATGGACCACCACGGCACAGAACCGATGGCCGGTTGCCCGATGATGAAGGATAAGGAGAAACCCGCCGAACCGGGAGCTACAGCAACCGAAGGCCATCACGATCACGCGAGCATGAATGAGCGCGGCGCGCACGTGATGGGATTCGATCAGACGAAAACCACACATCACTTTCTGCTCTTCAAGAACGGCGGCGCGATCGACGTCGCCGTGAACGACCCCGCGGACAAGACGGACCTCGATGCGATTCGTGCGCATCTGCCGCATATCGCGATGATGTTTGGTTCCGGCAACTTCGAGGCGCCGATGCTCGTCCACGACACCAGCGTACCGGGCACCGCTGCAATGGCCAGGCTGAAGGATCGCATCGCGTACCACTATGTCGAGACCGCGCACGGTGGACGGGTGGACATTACGACCACCGACGCCGAAGCGCTGGCGGCGGTCCATGCCTTCCTCACGTTTCAGATCAGCGATCACAAGACCGGAGATTCACTCGAGGTAAAGGCACGCTAATGAAAGCGAAACCGAAGATGCCCAAGCCGCCCCGCACCTTCGATGAGTTCAGCGAGACGTTCCCCAGCCTGCGCAAAGCGTGGGACATCCTCGGCGACGCCGCGAAGGACGGTCCTCTCGATGATCGCACCGTCCGCCTCGTGAAGCTCGGGGTGGCCATCGGTACGATGCGCGAGGGTGCCGTTCACTCGAGCGCACGCAAAGCAATTGCGCTCGGTGTCTCAACCGAAGAGCTGAATCAGGTCGTCGCTCTTGCTTCGAGCATCATCGGAATGCCTTCCTCGGTTGCCGTCTGGACGTGGCTGCGAGACTCAACAGCGAAGAAATAGGTTCGCAGCCGATCGAGATAAGACGGTGTGACCCAGCCCGGGACGACTACAAGAAACTACGGCCACTTGTTCGGTGGCCGTAGTGATTCGGACGCCATTAGCGAGCGTGCGATAGGAGCACCGCCGCTCTGCTTCAGCCTCACTTCGTAAATGGGGTGTCGTTATAAATCACGGGGCCGCTCTTCTGCCCTGCCTTGGGGATCTGCGCACAGACGCGGTGCCAGAGCTGGTCCCACACTTCTCCGTTCGCCGTGTTGTCTGGCTCCATTGTGATGCCCACCTCGAAACATTCCGACTGACCCGCCTTCGTTTCACAGGAGGCGTGCCATGAGCTCGGAAGCGTCAGTGTGACCCGTTGTCCGGGCGCCAGATCGCGAAAATCGGCCGTCGGGTTTCCGGCATGATTCCCCGGGGAATTGGCCGCACCCACGAAAACGCTGCCGAGATGAGCGACCTTGTTGAGATTGTTCTGGACCTCGACGATAAAACGCGCAGGCTCGCCGCAGTTTGCCTCCACTCGAACGGAATTGATGTGGACGCCAGGGAGCGCGACCTTACGATTGCCAACAATCGGAGACACTTTCTTTGGTTGATCGGCGATCGCACTCAGGGCGAGAAACAACAGAGAAATAGCTGTGAAGGTCGCTTTTCGATTCATGCTTTCTTCCTTTTGTCCGCGCGGTTTTAGTTGGACCTGGCGTTGAGGATGTACGACATCCGCAAACGACCATCGGGGGGAAGCCAGGTGCCCACAGTATCCCCGGCCGTTCACGGGTGATCGGGTGACCACGATCACATGCCCCTGTGCCTTATGCGCGACGTCCTGGAGCGAGGCGAGCGGCGCGAAGGATCTGCGACCCGAACGTGGCTACATCATCATCGTGAGGCCCGCCGAGGACGACCCGTCGACGGGAACCGCTTCGCCGACGGGATTCGCCGGCATGATCGCCCGCTCATCGGCGATGACCCGCCTGTTCCATCTCATCGACAACCTTCAGACCAGCGACGCGACCATCCTCCTCACCGGCGAGAGCGGAACCGGCAAAGAGGTCCTGGCCCACGCCATCCACGCAAACTCGCCCCGCAAAGAGGGACGCTTTGTGGCCGTCAACTGGTCGGCGACAGTCATACGCGCAAAGCGGACGCGCGCATCATCGCCGCGACGAATGTCGATCTGCGCCGCGCAATCATCGAGGGACGATTCCGCGAAGACTTGTTCTACCGTCTCCGCGTCGTTCCCATGTCGCCTTCATGTACGCACCGTCGAAAACCGTCCGCGGCCCGAACCCGCTCGAAGTGCCTGGCGGACAGCAGATCGCGCTCAAGATGCACGAGTACGAACTGGAGTTCGGCTACTCGTTCGGATTCTGATTCAGCCTGCGAAGTTGCCAACAACGCGCGGCCCTTTCAACGGGCCGCGCGTTTTGTTTCCTGGTGGCAATCAAGCAGAGCAACAAGCCGCCATCACTTCGGCACATACGTAACCGACCGCGAGCTGACGATGCCTTTGCCGACCACCGAGGCGCGATCTTCCTGATCGTTGTGCGAGACGTAGAGGCGGTCGCCGGCGGTCACGAGATCCCATCGCTCTTTTCTGACATTTCCCGCTTTGATGAACAGGATCGAAGCGGAGTAACTGGAATCGCGCTCCGCCGCTACCGGCACACCATTCGAATCGATCCAGACGCGAAGCTCGATCGTCGGTTCGTTCACGAAACGGCTGCTCGTCCCGGCCAGCGTCGATTTGACTTTGATTCGCAGCAGCGTCGCGCTTTTCCCGGCATGGGTCGACGGCGTCTGCGCGATCAGCGTCGCGCCATCGAGATCATTGAGCAGCATGGCCGCCGCGTCCAGAGCATCGATGACATCGAACAGTGTCAGCGCCGCCATGGCCGTGCGCGTGGGTGTGAGATTGTTCGGATTGCGCTTCTTCCGCTCCGCTTCATTTTCAGCGGCGCCAAGCGCTGCCGGCGACACGCGAATCATCAGTCCGGCAGGTCCGGTCTCCGCTTCGAACGTCGTGGAGCCGGCACGCGCGCCCGCAACCCCTTGCGAGTCGCCGTTCACCTGAAGTGCCGCGGAGACGGCAAAAGAGCCTCTGGCCTGAAATCGCTGGAGCACCGTGCGCAGATCCGACAGCGGCTCTCCTGCCGCGGGAATCGCGACGAGTAATGCAGACGCGAGGAGCGTGAACAGCGCTCCGATCGAGCTCGATCGCCTGGGCGCCTGCAAATTAACCATCGCGTTCCTCCATGAGCGTGTTGAACGGCGCGTGCACGACTCTGTGCGGTGCCAGATTACTTCGGCCACGTCCGGTCCGGCGAGCATAGCGCCTTGAATCGCAGGTTGTGGACAGCCGATGCGAAGAAGAAGCAGGCCGTCAACGACGGGAGCCTCTGAAACGATTCGCGGGACTGGGCACACTCGGGTGGCCTTCCCCAAGGCCGCGCTTTTCCCTTCAACTTGCCGTAAGGTCGCCGGGCCGCGGAAGGTCCTCCCGCTCGCCGAGGATTCGCAACACTTGCGGAACAAGCTCCTGAATGCGGTTCTTGTCGATAATCGGAATCTCCGCGCTGAAATAGCTCGCGATGTGCTCGTGGGCCGTAACGATCACGCACCGATTCAAGAGCAGACGATCGCGCTGGATCTCCTGGATCAAGTCAATTCCCTCCTGACCCGGCAACACCAGATCGACGAGAACGACATCGAAGAACCTGGCACGGAGCAGCTCTCTCGCCCGAACCGCATCGCAGGCGACCTGACTGTCGACGCCGATCTGGCGAAGCAGGCGTGCCATGACTCCGGACCAGAATGCTTCGTCCTCGATGATCAACGCCACCGGCAACTTGCTCATGCACAGCTCCTCAGATGCAGAGCGGCAATCGCGCTGCGCAGCTCCGCGGCTTTGAATGGTTTCGATACGTAGCCGTCCATCCCTTCTTCGAGACAGTGCTCGCGATCGCCGCTTACGGAATGCGCCGTCAGCGCGATGATCGGTACGTGCGGACCCAGTGACGATTCGAGCTTTCTGATTTCATGCGTCGCGGTCAGACCGTCCATGACCGGCATCTGCACGTCCATGAAGATGACGTCGAAGGGATGCCGCTGGAATTCGCAAACCGCGGCGTACCCGTCGGAGACCACCGTGACAAGGTGGCCATCCCGCTCGAGGAAGCGCGTCGCCACACGCTGATTGATCAGATTGTCCTCGGCAACAAGGATTCGCAGCGGCAGCACGGGATCGGTCCTCGCCGGCTCCGACGATGTCGCGCCGGGCAAAGCAGCGTTTTCGATGATCCCGATCAGGCGCTCTTCGACAACGGGCTTCACCAGATACCTGCTGATGCCGAAGCGCGCGATCTGCTGCGCTCCCGCCTGCAGCTGTGTCGCCGCGATGAGAACGACGATCTGTTCGGAGCGGACTCCCCTGTCGAGCACTCGTTCGATCATCGCTGCATCGCCATCGAGTGGCAGATCGAGGATCACATCTCCGACGGGTTCCGCCGGCAGACCCACGTCGGCGTCATCCGCTCCCGTTTTGCCGCAGAACACGCGGACCTCGGCGCCATGAGCCGCAAGGATGCGGCTTACTGCGTTTCGGAGGGACTCGTTCTCGATGTCCACAGAGACATGCCGCCCCTGCAGTGCCACATCTTGAATTGGGCGCGGCTCTCCCGCGCCAAAGTTCGCCGTAAAGTGGAATGTCGAGCCCACGCCCACACGACTCTCGGCCCAAACCTGCCCCCCCATCAGCGTGGCAAGACGAACGGTGATCGCCAGCCCGAGGCCCGTGCCGCCATGAATCCGCGTATCCGAGCTGTCGAGTTGCTCGAAGGCTTCGAATAGCCGGTCGATCTCGGAGGGCGGAATTCCTTTGCCGGTATCGCGAACCGAAAAATGCAGGCTCACCGGCTGGTCCCCAGACGAATCGAGACCGACCTTGATGACGATCTCGCCCCGATCCGTAAACTTCACCGCGTTGCCGGCGAGATTGATGATCATCTGACGAAGGTGGCTGGCGTCGCCGATCAGTGCGTCAGGCACGTCCGGCTCGATATCGACAATCAGCTCGATCGATTTCTGCGCGGCCGCGACGCCAAGGACCTTGGCACTATCCGAGATCGTCTTTCGCAGCGAGAAAGGCGTTTGCTCCAGAACCATCTTCCCGGCCTCGATTCGCGAGAAATCGAGAATATCGTTGATGACGGAGAGAAGCGCCGTAGCCGACGACTGAATCGTTTCGGCGTACTCGCGTTGATCGGAGGACAGCTCGGTATCGTTCAGCAGCGAGGCCATTCCCAGCACACCATTCATCGGAGTCCGGATCTCGTGACTCATCCGTGCAAGGAAGGCGCTCTTGGCAGCGCTTGCCGCCTCGGCTGCCTCCTTCTGCCGCCGCAACTCCTCGTCCGCGATCTTCTCAGTCACATCTTCGGCAACGACGAGGATGAACTCGATGTCGCCGTTAGAATCGAACAGCGGCAAGCGCGATGCTTCGAATGTCTTCACTCCATTTCCCAGCTCGAACTTGTGAGGGAGGCCGGACAGAGAAGTTCCGTGACCCACGATCCACTCATCCTCGCAGTGCATCCGCGCCGCGATCTCGGGCGGAAAGAGCTCCGCGTCCGTCTTGCCGACGACCGAATGTCTCCATTCATGAGCCTTGCGGTTGGCCATCACGTAGCGGAAGTCTTTCGCACTCTTGACCGCCACCACCTCCGGGATGTTGTCGATCGTGAGCTTGAGAAAGGCTTCCGCCGATCGGAGTTTTTCTTCCGCCCTCTTCCGCTCGCTGATATCCATCGTCGCACCGACCATCCGAAGCGGTTCGCCTGCAGAGTCGCGGGCGATGTACCCCCGGGTCAGTACGTCGGCATAGGTTCCATCTCCGCGCCTGCATCGGTACTCGCTGGCCCACCGCTGTTCCGCAGACGCGATTGCTGATTGGATACTTCCGAGGACGCGATCACGATCATCCGGATGGAGCGCATCCGACCAGACCGAAAGATCGACGTCGCCCCAGGTCGCATTTCCGAACCGGCTCTGCCAGGCCTCGTTCACCCAGTAGAGGTTCGTTCTCATGTTCCACTCGAAGATCACGTCGTCGGTGGCGCGGGTAGCGAGTGCGAATCGTTCCTCACTCTTGCGCAGCTCCGCCTCGGCCTGTTTGCGCTCGGTGATCTCCGTCATCACGCCTGCCATGCGAATGGGCGCGCCTCCGGCATCGTGTGAAATGTAGGCATGTGTGACCACGTCTGCGTAGGTTCCGTTTGCCCGGCGGAAGCGGTACTCGAAATTCCACAACTCGTCGCCGCCGGCGATTGCACTCTCGATACTTGCGAGGAGGCTCTCTCGTTCGTCGGGATGGATCGCCTCCGTCCACACCGAGACGTCAATCTCACCCGAGGCCGGATATCCGTATCGATGCTGCCACGCTTCATTCACCCAGCAGACATTCGTCTTCAGGTCCAACTCGAAGATGACATCTTTCGTCGCTCGCGTGGCGAACCGGAAGCGCTCTTCACTGCGCTCTGTCCGGGCAATCTGTGCCTTGAGCTGCGCGACCATACCGTTGAAGACCAGAGCGAGCTCCTCGAACTCGTCGCCTGTCCGGATCGCGACGGAACTCTCGAGATCGCCGTTCGAAACTCGGATGGCAGCCTCCCGCAGCACCGTGACCGGCCGGACGAAATAGCGCGCCAGAAGCATTCCGACGGCGATGATCGCAACCGTCAGCGTTGAGCCCCAGATCAGAAACCAGACACCGAGCTCGCGAGCCGCCGCGAAGATCGCATCCTCCGGAACATCGAAGACCATTTGCCAGCCATCACTCCGCGAGCCATCGACGGGCTTCTGGAGCGCAACCGTGGTCACCGCTCGCGACTCCGCTGGCAGCGGAACCCGCCGGAGTCGTTGCTTCGCGTCAGCGCTCCGCGCGACGATCGTTATTCCGGCCGCATTCACGATTCGTGGCACTGTGGGGGACGGAATCTGATCAAGAAAACGGCTGAGCACCGGCAACGAGAACCACCCCATGGCGACACCCAGACCTTGATCCCTTCCCGTGCCATCCCTACGGATGGGCGTGCCGAAAACGATCGCCCGCCTGCCTGTGCTCGAGAGGTAGGCGTCGCTGTGCGCCGTCTCTCCTTGCGTGCGCGCAGGAAAACCTCACGGACCGCTGGATCGTCGGGAATCGACTCGCCAGCATGTTGTCCGCCGGCGGAAAGCAGGATCTTTCCAGAAGCGTCGGCGATCACGAGCCGCTCCCATGGTCCGGTCAGCGCTGCCATCTCGTCGAGTTGGAGCTGTTGCCAGGTGTCGGTCGAAAGCTCGCGCGCACTTTCATGCGATTCCAGTGCTCGCTCGATCAGGCTGTCCTCGGCGATGAGCTGAATGTCATGACCGGCAACCGCTACCAGCCGGTCGACTGTCGCCATCGCCGCAGCCGTGGCGATTCTCTGACGCTGGACGATCTGCTCCCGGACGATGTCGCGGGAGATTCGATAACCGATAAACCCAAAGAGCGGCATCAACAACAGGAGAACCGCGGTCACAGCACGCACGACGCGCGCCGCGAGCGTGGTCCTCATCTGGCCATGCGTCTCTCGAGAGCCTTCGCGCGGCCTCATCGGAAGAACTCAGTTCTCATGCAGGCGTCGAGATATCCCAATCGATTCTCGAGAGCGGCCAGCAGATCAGGAGAACACGGCAGGTCCTGCAGCGTGATTTGCTCCAGTTGCAGGGCTGCCGCATAGGCGTCCCCGTTTTCGAAATAGCCAATCGACCCTCTGAGGGAATGGGCGCTGCGCGCCGCCGCGCTCGCGTTGCCTGCTTCGAGCGCCGACCGGATCTCACCGAGCAGGATCGGGCAGCGCGTTAGAAACGTTTCGACGAGCTCGCCGACGAAAGCCGCGTCTCCCTCGAACGTATCGAGAAGCTCTTCGCGCGTGGTGAACGGCGACGCCCGCGGGTCCTCGCTGGCCATGCTCGTATCGCTCATGAAGCCGCGCGGACGTCGTCGGAATGGGGATGCGCGCGTGCGAACGCCGGCATCAGGCGATCGACCGCGTCGCGAAGAACGCCCGGTTTGATCGGTTTCTCGAGGTATTCGTCGACGCGAAATTTCTTGAATGCTTCATTGTGGTAGAGGACATGGCGATAGACCGCCGACATCAGGATGATCTTGATCTCCCCCGCTGATCTTCGTTTGATCCGCAGGCAAAGCTCCCTGCCGTCGAGCCGCGGCATCAAGGCATCCGTCAGCATCAGGTCCGGAAGCGTGGCCATCGCGATCTCATAGGCTTCCTCGGGCTTGGTCGTGACCAGGGTCGTAAACCCCATCCCACGCAATACGCGCTGAGCGACGGTCAGCACCAGGGGGTCGTCATCGACGATCAAGGCCAGCGGGCGCGGGAGTGACTTTGGGTCAAGTGACTGCAGCCGGGCGATGCCGTCGACCTCTTCACCTCGCCTTCGCTGCCACAACACCGGTGGCGCCTTCATCCAGAATTCGTTGCGGCGAATGTACGAGGCGTCGCAAGCACAGCTTCCGCAATGTGGGCAGACGAAGGTCCTCTCGCGTGCAATGCAATCGCACATCTTCGATGAAACGAGCTCGAAGTCCTGACGGCAACGGAAACAGAGCGCGTGATGAGTGTCCTGAAGGGTTTTTATTTCAAAATCGAGGACGGTCATGGCATCTCCTGGCCACCTTCCTCATCAAGCCGTGGACCACTCCTGCTCGCGCAAGTGCAGTACAGCCAGCATCTTAGACTCTTGTGGCTCCGCCAACGACCTGTTCGGAAAAGAGAAAGTGTTCGGATTCACGACACACGGATTCACCCCTTCAGGACTGAAACCAGCACACGCATCAGTGACCGTCCGCACGCTCGGCTGTGGCGCAGGCACGCTTCAATACGTGTTCCGTTGTAATCACTTCAGGAGTCCTTCATGAGTCGAATCCTTCTTACCAGTGTATGCAGACCGCTCGGAGAGCATTACGGCGATGCGCCGAGCGTTGGTTACGAGTTGCTCTTCGGACAAGTCACGAGGAAACAAGGTCTGTTCAGTCCGCGCGCGAACCACGTGCAGTTCTCGCTCGAGTACATCGCCGAAAACCTTCAGGCGCCCACCACCGTCCTCCACTACCCCAGCCGCCGCGAACTGATTGCCGAACTGTGCAAACATCCCCAGTACGTCGGGATCTCCTTTGTGCTGTCGACGTTTCACCGGATGAAAGAGGCGGCCGCGCTCGTGCGCCGCTACTCTCCCGACTCGAAAATCATTCTCGGCGGTTACGGCACGGTGCTCTCCGATGAGGAGTTGGCGCCATGGTCGGACTTCATCTGCCGCGAAGAGGGAGCCCTGTTCATGCAGAGGCTTCTCGGCGAGCGTGAAGCACCGCAGCGGCATCCGGTCGTCATCAGCAGGCTCCGCGTGTTCAACCGGGAAGTCTCCCGCACCGGCATGATCTTCGGTGGCCTGGGATGCCCGAACGGCTGCGATTTCTGCTGCACGTCGCACTTTTTCAAGAGAAAACACATCCGTCTTCTCGACACCGGCCGCGACATCTATCGCGTGATCGAGCGCTATCAGGAGATCGAGCCGGAGATGTCGATGGTCATCCTCGACGAGGACTTCCTCCTGAACCGCAAACGGGCTCTCGAGCTGCGCGACTGCGTCGTCGCCAGCGGCCGGGCGCTCTCGATCTTCGCGTTCGCCAGCATCAAGGCCATCAGCCAATACACGGTCACCGAGATCCTGGAAATGGGAATCGACGGTCTCTGGATCGGCTACGAAGGCACGCGCTCCGGATACGCCAAGCAGACGGGCCGGCCTGTGGCCGAGCTATTTCGGGAGTTACGGGAGCACGGTATCAGCGTTCTCGCTTCGATGATCGTCGGACTTCCCTACCAGACCCCCGAGGTGATCGAAGAAGAGCTCACGGGGCTGCTCGACCTGCGCCCGACACTCTCGCAGTTTCTCATCTACGGCCCGACACCGGGCACGCCTTTCTACGAACAGGTCATGAGCGAGAATCGTCTGCACCGCGATCTCGTCGATGATCGCCAGACCTACTACCGCAACTGCACCGGCTTCAAAGCCATGGTGACGCATCCGTCGATGAGCCCCGCGGAGATCGAGACCGCGCAGGAGCACTGCTTCTCGGAAGACCTGCGGCGCCTGGGACCTTCGATGTTCCGCTCAGTCGAGACCTGGCTCCTCGGCTACAACCGTCTCAAGGACTCGGAGAACCCGAACCTGCGCCGGAAAGCGGAACGATTCGCGTTCGAGATCCGCCGCGCCTACCCGATCTTCCTCGCTGGAAAGACTCTGGCTCGCGGACGGGAAACCCGGCAGAGGATTGCCGCGCTCGAGGCAAAAGTCCACGCCGCGCTCGGCGCTCCGACCATGAGCGAGAGCATCTCATCCATCGCCGCGCTTGGGCTGGCCGCCTGGACGGGATTGACGCTAAAGCTGGGACTCTTTCAGCACCCGCGCCTCACGCGGAGCACCTTCCGCGTCGCTGATGAACCGCTCGCTTCGCGCGTCTGGCGCCAACTGCGCGGCGCAGACGAAGAAGGTCATCATGTCGAGGTCGAGTTGCGTCAGGGATCGACGGTCCGGGTCTCCGTTGCCGGCACCCTCAGCGTTGCCGGGGCGGAGCGACTGGCCGCGGAACTGGCGGAGAACCTGCGCCGCCGAAAGGAACGTCTGGTGCTCGACCTCGAGCGAATCGTTCAGGCGGAAAGCCAGGCATTCGAGCGAGTGGCCGAGCTCCTTCGCGAGTATGCCGGCCGCATCCGGCTGGTCGTTCCCGACACGATCGACCCGGGACCGCTGCTCGCACTCTTCGCGCTCGAAGTCTGAACAAATCTTCACCACAGAGGCACTGAGAGCACAGAGGAAACAGCCCGTTCTCCGTGTCCCCTGCGTCTCTGTGGTTCAAAACTCATCGCGGCAGCATGCCCAGAGCCCGGAGCAATGCATCGGTAACCGGGTCGTAGACCTCGTTCCGTACGAAGATCGTCACGAAGAGCATCAACTCGACGGCGCCGTTGATGGCGACACCCGTCACCGCGACGATCGTCCCCCATCCTCGGCTCCGGATCTCCCGCCAGAAGAGCGATGCCGCCAGGATGCGCGCGAGCGGATCGGCCTCGATGATGTACCGCAGGTTCTTCGACGGCAGCAGCGCGTGCGCGCCGGCGATGGCTGCGAGCAGAAGGAGCAGGTGCCACTCCCCTTTTTCGCGCTCCGCCCGCCGAAGCAGCAGGAAGGCCGCGGCAACGATCGCGGCGACCGTGACGATGGGCGCGATCGCAAGAAAATCGATCAGGATCCGCTGCGGCGGACCGCTCTGAAACTGATGCACGTACGACGCGTCCATCGCCGAGGTGAGGATCGTGGCGATTTGAAAAAACTTGATCACGCTGCCGGAGAGCAGACAGAAAACCGCGGCGAACAGCACCGGCGGCAGAATCCAGCTCACGATGTTGCCTGGCGCGAGGCGGCGCCCGGAGCGCAGCCACCAGAACAGCAGCACGATCGGATACACCATCAGGAACAGTTCTTTGACCGCAAATGTCAACGTGGCCGCTGCCACCCATCCGATCAGCCAGGCCGCCCGTTCCCTCGGCTGCTCCGCGCGCAGATAGCGGAGCAACATGAAGATCGTGACGAGAAACATCAGGCAGAACAGCTCGTCGGCAAGCGCGCGCCGGCCTAACGCCAATTGCAGCGGAGACGTTGCCGTCAACGCAGCCGCGATGACCGCCCCCGTCCGGTCGATGATCTCAGCGCCGATGAGATACGTCAGCAAGACCGACAACAGCCCGGCGATGGCCGATAGCGTGGCCAGCATCCGAAAACTAATCTCGCCCGTCAGCCGGCAGACCAGCGCGGCCGCGCCGAGATACCCCCAGCGAAGCGGAGGGGGATAAAGCCATCGCGCCGGATTGGCGAGATACCCATCGACCATGCCGGGATAGGCCGCGATTCCCCCTTCGACGAGCACTCGCGTCTCGTAGAGGTATAGCCCCTCGTCGGAGCGCGGGAAGAAGTGCTCGACGTCGTTCCAGTAGATCCGGATCGCCGCAGCGAATACGAGAATCAGCCCAAGAGCCAACGCATGGCGCCGCCCAGCGATAGGCCGGCCGTTGCTCGGCAGCGGGTTCGGCAATGTCTCTTCCATGAATGAATGGACCGTTGTCGATTCGATTTAACCACTTCGACGGGCTCGAAGGACAACGGCGCTCCCCAAACCGGCCTCACGCTTGCGTTGAAGGGTGAAACCGCTGAGCGTTGTGGTGTCATCCTGAGCGAGGGGAACGGCACGCGTGCCGATGAGGAGCGAATGACCCCGTCTGTCATTCCGAGAGGGCGGG
>OLLN01000440.1_pt1 | contig 47678 bp, 45 predicted proteins | sample 1604281 | NCBI WGS metagenome assembly OLLN01 (sample SAMEA104055716, study PRJEB20765) | soil metagenome | biome: Arctic tundra; feature: Polygonal ground; material: soil | place: USA | collected 2011-09 | depth 0-0.5 m | reverse complement strand
GAGATCAACGCTCACCCGGTCATCCACCGCTGGAAGAATTTCACGGGGCTGGATAATGCATCTACTTAATGCTGAAACGATATACTAGTAGGCGGCGAGGACGCCGCCTGGCCAGCCGGCGGGACGCCGGCGTTCCGCCGGGCACAAGGCGCGCGTTAGGTGGATGGAACGCTGGCGTCCTCGCCGGCTGGCTCGGCGGCGTCTCGCCGCCGTTGCCGCGCCGCGCGCACCTTCAGATCCCCTTGATCACCGCGTCGATCGCGTCACGGTCGCCCGCCTCCATCGCCTTCTCGATCAGGAGCGACTCGCGGTCGAGGCCGATGGCAGCGACGGCGATGATTCGTGAGCCGGCGTGGTAGGCGGCAAGGGCGCGGCGGTCATCGAGCGATCCGTGAATCTCGACCTTGTCGAAGCCGGCGCCGTGGCCAACGTAGGCAATCGTCACGTCGTAGTGCGCGCTCCAGAAGAACGGCGGCGCGGTGTGCGGCGTGCGGCGCCCGAGGATGTTGCGGGCAGCCGTTTGGCCCTGGCGGCCGGCGGCGACCCAGTGCTCGACGCGGATCTTGTTGCCGGTGAAAGGATCGGGATAGTGGGCGACATCGCCGGCGGCGAAGATGCCGGGGGCGCTGCTCTGAAGAAACTCGTCGGCGACGATGCCGTTGTCGATCGTCAGTCCGGCGGATTGGGCGAGCTGCGTGTTCGGGCGCACGCCGGCGCCGGCCACGATGAAGTCGGCAGCGATCGGTTCGCCGGTGGCGAGAAGGACGCGGTCGCCTTCGAAGGTGGCCACGGTGGTGCCGAGGCGGAAGCGGACGCCGTGCTCCTCGTGGAGGCGGCGGATGAATGCACCGACCTCGACGCCCATCGTCTTTCCGAGCGGGACCTGGTCGGGCGCGACGACAGTGACTTCGACTTCGCGCGCGCGCAGCGACGCGGCAACCTCGAGTCCGATGAAGCTGGCGCCGAGGACGACGGCGCGTTTCCCCTTCCCCGCCTCGGCGATGATGCTCCGGCTGTCGCGCAGCGTGCGCAGCACGTGTACGCGATTGGCGCCGGGCGGCGACAACCGCACAGGCTCGGAACCGGTGGCGATGAGGATTGCGTCGAACGTCCGCTTCGATCCGTCGTCGAGCGTGAGCGTTTTCGTCTTCGCATCGAGCTGCATTGCCCGGCGCCCGGTGAGAAGGTCGATGTTCTGCGCGCGATAAAAGTCGGTATCGCGCAGAGGCATCCACTCCTCGGGTGCGCTGCCAGCGAGATACTCCTTGGAGAGATTCGGCCGGTCGATCGGAACGGTCTCTTCCGCGCCGATCATCGTGATCGAGCCTGCGAATCCTTCGCGGCGCAGCGTCTCCGCGGCTGCGTTTCCGGCACAGCCGGCGCCGACGATGCCGACCGAATTGACGGTTGTCTGAACCCGAGGGGATGGGGGAATGTCGCGCTTCGTGGTCACGAAGACGCGGCCGCCGCGCTGCTCGACGTTCCAGACCGCGATGGGATTCAACGCCGGCGCGCTCGGAGCGCCGGTTCGCAGATCGAAACAGGCGTGATGCCAGGGACAGCGGATCGACTCGCCGGCCACGATGCCCTCGGCCAGCGGGCCGTGGTAGTGCGTACACTCCGCGCCGACCGCGAAGACCTCCTGCCCGTGACGGATCAGAACCACCGCTTCGTCACCAACTTCGCCGGAAAGCATGCCGCCGTCGGCGATGTCCTCGATCGCAATACCGGATTTCAGATCCATGGTCACTCCGTAAGCCGCAGGAACTCGGCGCGCGCCATTGGGTCGCTGCGCAACGTGCCCAGCATCGACGACGTCACCATCTCCGTGGTCTGTTGCCGCACCCCTCGGCATCCCATGCACAAGTGGTGCGCGCGGACGATGACACCAACTCCGCGGGCGTCGAGATGCTCTTCGATCGACTCGGCGATCTGCCGGGTGAGCCGCTCCTGAATCTGCAGGCGGCGGGCGAAACAGTCGACCAGCCGGGCCAGCTTGCTGATGCCGACGACTTTCCCCGGCAGATACCCGACGCTCACCTCGCCATAGAACGGCAGCATGTGGTGCTCGCAGGTGGAGTGAAAACTGATGTTGCGCAGCACCACCATCTCATCGCTCGTTTCATCGAACGTGCGCGCGAGGATCTCGGCCGGATCGTCGCCGTAGCCGGACGTCATCTCCCGCCAGGCCCGCAGCACGCGTTCCGGAGTGCCGGCAAGGCCGTCTCGAGAGGGGTCTTCGCCGATAAACCGGAGAATAGTGGTCACTGCCTCAGACGCAGCCAGATCGGTGGGGAACTCCAGCACTTCGTGACGGTTAGCCTCATGCATCGAATGCCTCCTCGTGAATGGCAGCCGAACGATCTCATGAACGATTGTGTTTCGCAAGTAAACGCTTGTATAACTTGTGGCGGTCTGAAAAACGTGATCGGCGGATCAAACCAATTGGAGCTATCAGGCAGGATCCAACCACCGAGGCGGGACGCCTCGATGGCCGCGGACGAGACGTCCGCACTCCTCGGCGCTGCGAGAAATGCATGGCGCAAGGAGTGCGGTCGTCTCGACCGCGGGCACTCGGGCGTCCTCGCCCGAGTGCGGTCAGGGCGGAGGTCGAATCTAGGGACCAAACTACGACCCCCGACTCCCGACCCCCGAACACCCCTACTTCGCCTTCACCGCCTCAATATTGATATTGATCGTCACGTCGTCGCCGAGGAGGACGCCGCCGTTGTCGAGGGCTTTGTTCCAGTTGATGCCGTAGTCCTTGCGGTTAATGGTCGTCGTCAGGGAGAAGCCGGCGCGCTCGCCGCCCCACGGATCCTTGCCGAAGCCGTTGAATTCGACCGGGATGGTGATGTGCTTCGTCACGCCGTGCATGGTCAGGTCGCCGGTTACGTCGTAGACGTCCTTCTTCTTTGACGCGACGATCTTCGTGCTCTTGAAGGTGATCTCCGGGTTCTTGTCGGCGTCGAAGAAGTTTGCGCTGCGGAGATCCTTGTCGCGATCGGCGTTGCCGGTATTGATCGATGCGGTCTTCATCGTGAACTCGACCGATGAGGCGGCCGGGTTGGCGCGGTCGACGTTGATCTTGCCGGTGAAGTCGTCGAACTTGCCGCTGACTTTGCTCATCATGTGGCGCACCTGGAACGTGGCCTCGGAATGCACTTTGTCGACGGTGAACGTTTCGGCAAAGAGCGATGATGCGGTAACGAGGAATGCTGCAACTGCGAGAGTACGGAACTTCATTGGGAACGTCTCCTTTCGGTGAACTGCCGGTTGCCATGCTCGCGGGTCCTGTCGAGAAGATCGATGAGGCTCGCGAGCTCGTGTTTTTTCAGATGACCGAGGGCCGAATCGGTGGCCTCGAGCATGGGTGCGTCGAGTTTGTCGAGAAGGGTGAGACCGGACTTGGTAATGCGGCAGAAGACCTGACGGCGGTCCGTCGGGCAACGCTCGCGCGAGACGAGCTTCTTGGTCTCGAGCCGGTCGATGAGGCGCGTGATGCCGGGCGCGGTCTCGATCATCCGTTCGGCGATGTCGAGCGTCGGCAGACCTTCTTTCCCGGCGCCGCGCAAGATCCTGAGGACGTTGTACTGCTGGACGGTGATGCCCTTCGGCTCGACGACTGCACCGACCAGCCGCCGCAGAACGTCCGCCGTGCGCATGAGACTGACGGCAACCTCCTGCGCTTTCGACGGAAAGGGCCTGGTCTGCTTCAGTTCCTGAACGATGTTCTTTGCCACAACCGGTACTTTAGTGGTCATTAGTTGATTAGTCAAGCATCGCTCACAAATCATACCCGTCTCGCGATACCTGAAAAACATCGGACACGTCAGACGTTTGAACCGGTCGCGTCCACCGGCTCGATTGTCGCGTTCGGGTGGCCGTAGACTGCATAGGCAATCCAGGTCGCATCCTGGCCTCGTGCCGCTGCGCGTGCGAGCGCAGCGGCCTCGCTGAGGGTCTTGCCTTTGCGGAGCTCTTTGTAGAATTCGACGCTGAACCTACTGGCCTCCAGATCGCGAACGGACCAGAGAGGTGCCACGAATACGCCGGCGCCCCGGATGAGAAACTCTGATGCGAAGCCGCCGAGTCGTGTCAGCGACTTCCGGCCTCCGCCAACCTGACAGGCGTTGACAAAGATCATGGGACGGCTGCCATCCTTGCCAAATTTGCCGTAGGTTCTGACGATTGAAGCATTCAGCAGAGCGGGAAAGTACTTTCCGCCCTCGATGCGTCCCCGCAACATGACCTGTGCGTCTATGGCGTTGGAGTCGTTGGCTCCGTGGCAGGAGAAATGAAGAAGGTCGAAGCCGCCGGTTCCGAGAAGTTCGCGAACCTCGGCTAGCGTCGGCATGACCGGCACCGCTTCGAACTCCTTCTCGAGATATACCTGCTCGGTATGAGTATTCGGCAACTCGAACTGTTCCGGGTAGTCGGGGATCACGTAGCGGACCTTGCGGTTGCGAACTGTCAGTTTGAGTGGCGCCTCAGTACCGTACAGCCAGCGGACCAGACCGAGTTGCGCCAGGAAGATGATCTCGTCCGGCAGGGCCTCGCCCGGTTCGTGAAGGTGCATCAGTTCCCACGGAAGGAATGGCTCTGTCGAGACGATCATGATCGACCTCAGGACCGTGCGGTTTTCCCAGAGAATCGACTGGAGCGCCTCCGGCACGATCTCATCGTAAAGGTTCATGCCGAAGCTACGCACGTTCGCTAGGAAGTCCGCAGCATCTGCAGCCGTCGTGCCCCAGTAGCTCTCCAGCTCTTTGTAGATCTTCTCAACGTAGGCAATGCGCGTCATGCCGATCGGCTTTGCCAGATCGAACGACTCGAACTTGTGAATTGACGGCGCATCGAGCTCGAAACGGAAATGTAGATTCCCCTCGCTTTCACTATCCCAGATGGTCAGGCGGTCGATGGCGGGACGTTCCGCCGTGGTCTCCATCACTCCTTCCGCGGCCGCCTTCACTCCCGCTGCGGCGGCCGATGTTGCTGCGGCAATGCGACACTTCAGCTTCAAGGTTGCCAGCGGTGCCTGCTCCTGGCGGACGATGACCCATACTTCACCCTCGCCGACTGTCGTGGGCATGACTTCGAAGTAGAAGTGACGTTCCTCACTGAGAGTAGAGACATCGATTTCGATGCGCGACTCGTCGGCCTTGCTGCTGAAGTTTTGACGCGGCACGACCTGAACGATCAGCTTCCGGGCAGGTGTCGGGAAGAAGTCTGCCGTGTCAAAGGCCTTTCCAGCCGCCGCGGCCACGCCAAGGGGAGAGATCGCCACGTCGATTGTTGCGATCTTGTTCACAGTCACCGGATCGTCGATGCTGGCGAGCGCGCGAAGGTGAGGCGTCGTCTCCGGCTCCGCTGCCGTGATCGGGTGCTCGACGGCGTCAGGCACGAGGAAGGTGGGCATTGCGCGGCTGGCGATTACCTGTTCACCGAGGGACTGCGGTTCCCTGACTGAGTGCGCAAGGTTGATGAAATCATTCGTGTCCTCAACCAGGAGAGGCTCGGAGACGACGCCGGCAGGTGCGCCACGAGAGAGCACAATCGTTCTCCCCGCGTCGCCGCCCCGTACATTCCGGAAGTTTTCGCGTGAGATCGTCTGAGACGTCTGCCATTCGTGCAACCCGGCCACTTCCTTGATGGAGCCTTGCTCCCCTCCGCTCATCCGTTTCAGCAGGATCTCAGTTGGGAAGACATAGTGCCGCGCGGCGCCCTCATGCTGATGCTGGACGACGACGTAGCTTGGTGTCTGACGCACAATGGCTTCGTGCAGATCGGCAACCGAAGCCTCGCTGTCGGCGACGAGGATGTCGGTATCGACTGCGGCCGGCATGGCCATGGATGAAGGCTCTGCGGCAATCGTCGCTGCGGCATCCGGCGGGGAAAGCTGCAACCATCGCGTCAAGGCGTTCACGACTTCCGGACGCGTGAAGTAGTTGGTGTGGTAGACGCTCGCGTTCTTCCCGAAGTCGAGGACTTCTTTCATGAAAGCGCCGGCGTCGGGATCGATCTTCGGAACCGACCCGCAGTCGATGACCAGGTCGTTGGCAGCATTCATCAACCGGTGCACGAAACCGGAGGCTAAGCGGGACCAAAGGGCTGGAGGAAACTCGGAGGGACGCGTCCCAGCGGACGTGTCGAAATCGCTGGTGATGTAGCAGTAGTAGGTAGAGGCGACCGATGGCTGATTCGGGCCGCTGCGGTTCAAAGCCTGGATGAATCTGCCACTCGGATTCATCGAGGCGAGGCCGGGAGCGTCCTTCTCGTCTGTCGCGGCGGAGGCTAGATCCTTTACGAACGCTCCGAGGATTGACACGGCCTCAGCGAATATCGCCACAGGGGCAGCGACGTTGGGGGGTGTCACTGCCTCCAGCAGCCGGAACAGTGCTGCGCCGAGATTCGTATAGAGGTCGATCAGTTCACGCCAGTTCGCCGGATTGGCCAGTTGGGTCCCGGCGTTTGGTACGGCGACGTAGATCGAGCGGCCAAACCGCGGTTTGAACGTCCTGCCGGGCAGCAGTTCCTCGACCAGCGTCCGGTAAACAAGGCCTCCCCGGCTGAACGTTATGACGTCGATCAATGGTGGCGAGGTCCAGGCCACCGCTTCAAGCGCAGTCAGCAGGGCGCGCGCGTTCACGGTCGGCTCGTCAACAAGCGTGGCGTGGTCAATGCCGATGACAGCGTCGTAGTGCGACATCGCCGACTTCAGAAACGACTCTCCCCAGGCGAACTTTGTCAGAGCGCCGAAGCTTCCGCGGGTGCTGCTAAACGTTCCGTGAACGAAGAGGAGAAGCCGCGGTGCAGTTTTTGCCTCGAGCCCAACGGATTGCAGGTTGTCAACGTTGACCCAATCCTCGAGCGCCGCGCCGGCGATGTGGACGAGCCCGCGATGGACGTTGCGGTCCAGGAATCGAGTTACGGCTCCTGCTACTTCATCAGCGAGGAACTTCAGGACGATTGTCCGCAGCCTGCCGAATAGAAATGATTGCAGTGAGCGCGTGGCCGCCGCACTACTCGTCTCGCCATGGATGTCGATTTGAAAGGTGACGGTTCGCGCCGCGGCAACCGTTGTGCGTAGCGCGGTCGCTCCGGTCGCGTGACTCTCCGTCCGCCAAGCGTATACGCCGTCCTGCTCCATGAGGATGACGGCCTGCTCGCCGGGCTGCAACTCGACTGTGATGTCGATGGTACCGTCGCCTGTCGCCGGGGTGAGCGCCCGTAGAGCCGCCGCTGCTGCCGTCGGCGAGGCGCTCTCGTCACGCATGATGGTGAATCCAGCATCAGTCAACCCGCCCAGAACCGCGTCGTGCTCGGCGCTCGGCGTTTCGAGCGTGATCGGGCCGCTCGGAAGGCCAACGCGGCGTCCCGAAAGCAAATGCGCCACGAAGTCGTACGATGACGGCAGGGCGATACGGACGCCGTTCTCATCCGATACGGGCATAGACACTCTCCTTCAACTAGTCGGGTCACCTCATTATAGAAGGATGGACTCGAAAGTCCGAAAGGCTTTCGCGTGCCAAGACCTTCGGCATTTCTCCTCGCATGCGACGGCGCCGATAGCGCTCAGCAGTTGCTTGTGGAGATGTGAGGCAAAGCTGGTCGCGTTTTGACAGGAAGGGTTAGATTGTCTCGGCAGCGACCGCCCGTACGTCTGTGAAGCGCCCTCGAGCCGCGTCGCGTCCGGCCGCGGTTCGGAACGCGCCGACAATCGTCGATCCAGAGCCGGTCATGCCGGCCCATGACGCCCCCGCCTCCAACAGCCTCGTCTTCAAGTGGCCCAAACGCGGGATCTGTTCGAAGATCGGCCTTTCGAAGTCGTTCACCAACTCGGATGCATGTGACAGCAGCCCATCATCGATCATCGACCGGTAGCGGGCCATCCCTACCGGCAGCGAGAACCGTTGCACCCCAGCGAAGGCGCTGGCCGTGCTAACGCGCTCTTCGGGAATCAGCAACAGGAGCGGGACGCCAGAGACGGAAGGCATCGGCGTCAGCACTTCGCCGCGTCCGGTGGCGTAGGCGGTACCGCCGGCGAGAAAGAAAGGAACGTCCGAGCCGAGGGCTAGTGCGAGATCTGCAAGGGGCCTGTCGATGCCGAAGTGTTCCGACAACGCGATGAGAACGGCGGCGGCATCGGATGATCCGCCGCCCAGACCTCCGCCGGCAGGAATCACCTTTTTCAGCTCGATGGCGACGAGAGCTGCGCCGAGGGCACGCGCGGCGCGGAGAATGAGATTGCTGGCATCGACGGGTATCGACGGATCGTCGCATGTCAGCGACAGCCGGTGCGACTCGCGGATCGTCAGCGTGTCGTGCAGCGAGATGGTCTGGAAGAGCGTCTCGAGGTCATGAAACCCGTCCGGCCGCTTGCCGGTGATGCGCAGCGACCAGTTGATCTTCGCGTACGCGGGGACTTCGATGATCGGTTTTTGCGGTGTCATCCTCTTGCTCAGGATGACACAAGACAGAGAACCGTTTCACGCGGAGACGCGGAGGACGCGGGGGTTTTCTCCGTGATCTCCGCGGCTCCGCGTGAGACGCTTTTTCTTTCTCACATCCGCGGCACGACGCAGCAGCGGTAGCCGGATGGAATCGCGGGTGGGACGACCGCGGCGGTCGTCGTGGCAGACTCCAGCGTCTGGATATCGAGACTCTGTGCGCCGTGGGTCAGAAGGATGTGTTGGGGCGGATACGACGGCGGATCGTAGACGACTACCACGTCGCCGGCGTTGGCGCGTTTGAGGCCGGTGGGTGCGTATTCGTACGTGAAGTCACCGCCGTCGGCCGGGAGTCCCATGAGCAGGAGACCGATCGACGACGGCGATGCGGAGCCGAAGAAGCCGAAGCTGCGTCCGAACTCGGCTACGCCTCCGTGCCACCACGTCCCTTCGATGTCATTGACGAACGTTACCTCGCTGCCCTCGGCGTAGAGGCGGATCGCATTCGTGCCGAACGGCGTGTAGGCGGTCAGGAGCATGCGTCCGCCGTTGTCGATCTGGAGCTGGGCGCGCAGCGACACCGAACGCCCTGCTGTCGTCGCGCGAATCATGAGCAGACTGCGCTGGCTGGTCATCTGCGCGCGGCGCTCGGCGAGCTGGCGCGCAGCGTCATCAGCCGATGCCGATGTCAGCGGCTTGAGCGGCGTCTCCTCGCCTGCCGGACGAGCAGTGCTGCAACCGGCGACGATGGCGCAAAGCACCAGAACGACGAGCGCGCGCCGCATCTCAGCGTGGAGTCTGCTGCGCCTGCTGCTTTTCGAGCTCGGCGATCTTCGAGCGCAGCTTGGCCTCGTCCTTCGACTCCGGATCGAGAGTCAGCGCCACGCGGTAAAGCGAGAGCGCGCGATTGGCGTCTCCCCGCTTGGCGAGAACGTCGCCGAGGTGCTCGTGAACCGTGGCATCGCGCGGGAGGATCTGCGCCGCATCGTTCAGATACTTCTCGGCGAGCTCGAGCTTGCCCTGCCGAAAGTACGTCCAGCCGAGCGAGTCGAGATAGGCGCCGTTGTGCGGCTCCAGCTCCACCGCCTTGGTGAGCATCGTGGCCGCGCGGTCGAGGTGAACGCCCTGCTCGGCGTACATGTACCCGAGGTAGTTCAGGACGCCGCCGTTGTCGGGATTCTTCTCCAGGATCTCCGTGAACGTCTTCTCGGCGCCGGCCTTGTCGCCCGAGCGCTCGATCACCGCGCCGAGCTCGAACTGAAGATCGATGTCGTCGGGCTTTGTGCGCAGCGCGTCTTTGAGCACGCCGATGGCAGGCTCGTACTGCTCCGCCTGAACGTACGCTTCCGCGGCAGAAATGCTGTTCCGAACGCCGAACTTCGACTGCGTGGCGGCAGCGACGCGCGCCCGGTCCTTGTCGCCGGCCCGCGCTAGCATCTCGATGTAACGGGCGTTGACGAATGGATCGGACGCGTACTTGTCGACGAGCGGCTGCAGCAGGGCGACCGCGTCGCTGTAGCGTTTCTGTTTCTTCAGCGCCTCGACGGCGATGTTGATCGGCTGCGGGTTCGGTTTGTCGTGAAAAATGAAGAGCGGTTTGACGGCGTCGATGGCCGCCTGAAAGTTGCCCTTCTGCAGATCGATGACCGCGAGCTGCGTTTTGGCAATCGTCACCGCGCCCTCGGGTACATCAGGAACCGCCAGCAGCGTCCGGAACGTCTTCGTCGCGTCGTCGTACTTCTTCCGGCCCATCTGCGACAGGCCGAAGCTGACGAGAATGTCCGGATCATCGGGCGTCTTCTCGAGAAGCTGCCGGTAAATCTTCTCGGCATCTTCGAAGCGCTCCAGATCGCTCAGCGACTCGGCGAGGTAAAACTGCGTGCGCGTGTCTTTGGGGTCAGCGGCCAGCAGTGCAGCGAAACGGCTTCGCGCCTTCTCCGAAAGACCGGCGCGGAGATAGAAGTAGGCCTGCTGCCGCTGAAAATCGAGGTTGGTCGGATCGTCGTTGATCAGCGGCTGCAGAACGTCGGCCGCTTTCTGCCACTGATTCGTGCTCTGGTAGATCTCCACGAGCTGCTGGATGGCCGGGCCGAAGGTTGGATCGACCTCGACGGCACGCTCCAGATACTTGAGTGACTCGGCGCCGCGGCCGAGCTTCGTCAGAACGAGGGCGTAGCTGTAGTTGAGTCCGCGCTGGTCCGGCGCACGTTCCAGCATCGCGGCGATAACCTTCTCCGCCTCGGCCGGCCGGCCGCCTTGCTGGTAGATCTGCGAGATGGCCATGCCGGTGGCGAGATCGTCGGGGTTGATGCGGAAGGCGTTCTGAAGATGGACGAGAGCCTCATCGAGTCTGGTGCGGTCGGTACCAGCGCGCTCGAGCAGAACGCGGCCGAGAACGCGCTCGGCGTCGAAGAAGTTCGGCTGCAAGGCAACGACTTTGCGAAGCTCCGTTTCCGCGGCATCGATCTTCGAGGCGTCGACCAGGATCATGGCGCGCTCGAAGATGACGACAGTGTTCTGCGGATCCTTGGCGATGATTTTGTCGATGCGCATCAGCGCCTCGTCGAGCCTGCCTTCATCGGCGGCAAGTTTGGCAAGGATGAATTCGTACGCGTCGTCGGAAGGTACCTGGGCCCACGCCGCCGCGCTGAACGCCATGAGCATCAGCAGCAGAACGGCAATCTTTTTTGCTGGTTTCATCATCACCTCGGAGCACACTCGGCAGAACGGAACAACGTCAACGGACGGGGCATTCTGGCGGAACTGTCCGTCTTGCAACAGCAATGAGACGAAGCGGGACGGAGCCCGTTTCATGCCACATTGTGCTAAAACCAGAGCCTGAGTAATCGAACTGAGGGAGCGGCGTGAGTCTGGAGCGAATCGAGATCACACCCTTCGCTGTGATCGTGGGTGAAATCCTGCAACAGCGCCGAAGCGGGTCGCTGACCATCGTTCAGGCCCGTCTGCGGAAAACCCTCTATTGGTCGCAGGGCGAGCTGGCTCTTGTCACATCCGCCGCGCCTGAAGACTCTCTGGCCGACTTCCTCGTCCGCCGAGGCGTCGTCTCCCCTGCCCAGGCGCTGCAGCTCGCCACGCAGAATCCCTCTGAGGCCGTATCGGTGTTTCACGAATCCGGCCTTTTCGACATGTCGAAACGGCAGACGTTCCTGCGAGAGTGGGTGACGCTGCAGTTCGCGCAGCTCTTTTCTCTCGAAGAAGGGACCGCGGCATTCACCGACGAACAGGCCATCGAGCCCGAGAAGCGGGTCTTCCTTCAATCGACCGCCGCGGTGGTTCTCGATGGCATCCGGGCGATCACCAACGGCATGGTGCTCCGGCGCTCGCTCGGCGACCTGACCCGCACGATCGAGCCCGATCCCACAGAGCAATCCCAGCTCGATGCGATACCGCTGACCGATGTGGAGCGAAGGCTGACTGAGGCACTTTCCAAGCCACAAACGATCGAATCGTTTTTGAAACAATTTCCCAACGATTCGCTCCAGGCGGCCCGCGTCGTGATCGCCATGCTGACGCTGGGAGTCTTTGTCGTCGCCGACGAGACGCGTGCGCAAACGACGGCCGTCGTTGATGAGAGCGACACGCAACGCGACCTCGAGTTGCTTGCGGCGCTCGGACCGGACGATCAGCGCTCGCTGCGTGCGGTGGCGTTCTCGCGACAACTGGCCTCGATCGATCACTACCAGTTGCTCGATGTGCCGCGGGCAGCAACGCGCGGTCAAATCATCGCCGCCGCGGAAGAAAAGAAAGGGCGGTATTCCCCCGCGGACTATCCGGCTGTGGTGAAGGGCGCAGTCTCCGCGATCAGCAAACGCCTCGATGAGGCCGCACGCACTCTCGAAAACCCGGCGAGACGCCAAGCCTACGACAAACTTCTCAATCAGGAGCCGGCCTCCGGCGGCGGAAACGAGGACCTGCAGCGGCGCGCGGTACGGCACTCCATCGCCCGGCAGAATGTTGCGCACGCGAAGGATCTGAGCGCGTCCGGCGATTACTACGGCGCCATCATCCTGCTCAAACAGGCCGTCGCGTACAAGCCTGATGATGCCGAGGCCTGGCACCTTCTGGGCGCGTGCCAGGAGCGAAATCCGAAGTGGCGCCGCGACTCCGCGGAAAGCTTTCAACGCTCCCTCTCCCTCGACCCGAATTCCGTCGGCACCCTCATCTCCCTCGGCGACCTTTACCGCGGCGAAGGCCTGACCGCGCGCGCGCAAAGCTGCTACGAGGACGCGCTGAAGATCGACCCGGAACATGCGGAGGCGAAGGGACGGTTGGCGGCGATCACGAAGAGGTAACAGAGAACCCTTGCACCACAGAGACGCAGAGGTCACAGAGTTGGGTTTGAACTCTGTGACCTCAGTGTCTCTATGGTTCAGTCTTGTCGCCCGTACGAAGCAGCACAGGCGAGAAGCCGTTAGCGAATATCTTCGGGCTTGTTGTCCGCCAGTTCGTCTTGCGCATTGTTTGCGCGTTTCGGGGAGTTTTCGCCGCTGTGCTCTTCGCGGCCGCCGCCTTCGTAGCCGAGGGCTTCGGCTCCACGGATGACGTCGATTTTCTGCATGTCGGCCTCGGTGGCGCCTTTTTCGTCTTCGCTCATGAGAGGTTAGTAAGCAAGAGATGGGCCGAGATCGGCGTGTCATCCACGCGTCATCGTGCTGTCATCCTCGCTGTCATCCACGCTGTCATCCCGCTGTCATCCTGAGACTGCCGTAGGACACGAAGTGCCGGAGGACGTCGAAGGACCCCCCACGCATGTGCGGAACGTGGTCCGTTGGTCCAAGTTCCCCTTGGGTACCGTCCTTCCCTCCACTCCGCCCGCAGTCGCATCCGCTTGCGCTTCTGCTTTTCCCGTCGGCTCCCGGCGAAAACCGCGGCCCCCCCGCTGGGCAAGCAGATGGCGTTGTTCTGACGCTGCTTTCTTGGTTTGCTTCCAAGTCAGATAGGAAGGGCGCGCGTGTCACGGAATTATCGGGACGGAGTTCTATGGTTTTACTGAACGATGTCGATTGATGTCCTGGCCCTTGCACATATCGCCTTCAGAGCCACTCTCAATAAGGCTCCAGTCTGGCTTGTCATCACGGACCATTCCAACCCAGACCTGCTCCGCGTAGAAGATCAAGCCCGGCCCAGACATATTCACAGCGGCAACCGCAAGCCGCGACTGCAGATCTATTGCCAGACTTAGCCTCGTTCTCCACGAACTCCTGTCAGTCGGGTATCGCCTACCCTGAGACATCTCCAGATCTGTCTGAAGGCCGTCAAGCCACATGTTCTCTTCATGCACGTGCCGACGATTGTTCTCACAAGTAAAGTGAAGAAACTCGACAAATGGCTTCGCGGTCGCATAAAGCAGCGGGACTGAAATGAGCAATGTTGAACGACCCGTGACGGCGGGAGCGTAGAAGACCGCCGGAAGCGCAACCGCAACCAGCCCCAACCCCAGAGAGAAACCAATGTCCTGAATTACTATCGTGCTGGGCTCTTGCAGCGTAACAGACCGACCCTTTGCCCAACCGCCGTTTGCCAGCGACCGCGCCGCGACGAACACGACTGCGTGCACCAGCACAACAATCCCAACCGCAAGAGAGATCGAACTAAGGTTTCCCGTCGGCGCGACTAGGATCGACAACCACACCCAGGCTACCACGAGAACGACGCCTACCAACGTCAACAAGACAATTCCCTTCCAACCGAGTCGTAATTCCTGAAGCGCCGCGGTCGTATTTCTTACGGACCACACCGCAAACACGGCCACCGAAAGGGAACATGGCACGAATAGCGCTAGCTATCCAACACTTACTGTCGCGTAGGCCGAGTATTTGACGGAAGTCCATGTCAACGCGACTATAATAACAACTAGTGCGAATGCTAAGGCTGCGAACGTCAGATTCCGGATCTGCAGCCCATCGCCGTCGGTAGTCTGGGCTGCTGCCAGTACCGGTGATACCGAACATATGACGGCGACTAACAACACGTAAAGTGGGAGCCATGGCATATTTGCAGCAGCTCCACCTAACACCCCAGTCAGATGGGCTACCCTCCAAATTACTAAAGCATACGGCAGCAGCCCACCCAAACCGAAAGCCATCAAGCCGAATACAGAGGTAGTTGAAAGGCGCTCGTGAGCGTCGAAGGCCTCGCGAACATACATTCGTCGAATTACTAGAATGACACTTGAAAACCCTACCGCGGCGGCAGCCACTAACACCGCGGTGAGCGGATCGCTTAGGTCGTGCAGAGTTTCGAGAAACCGAACGATCGAAAACAACGAGAGTGTGTAAATGACAACAGGCAGATACCCGGCCAGACTTTCGGCACGTCCCCACCGGCCGCGATCAGGAAACCCCTGAACAATAAAAATAAGTACGGCGAGGATCACAATCGACACTACGGCGAAGTCGTAGTCGATGACCGAAAGAGCGGTGTACGTCAAGGGCAACAGTTGCGCCAACGCAAATAGCAGGACCGTGAATGATCCAATTCTGATCGCGCGCCGCCACGAGCTAAGGCGAGCATCCAGTGACACAAAGCCGACACTGAGACCCAAACAGGTGGCCCCAACAAGAGTGACCGCCATGATAGTAGTCATAGTAGCTCACCTCCGGCCCGTCTTGAAAGGAGCAAGCGATCGCCAGGAATAGGCGGGATGCAATTGGCGGGTGTCGATGCCGTTAGCGATCGTTCGCCGGTCGACCATCATGGTTACCAAGAAACCCACGAGTGCGGCGAGTGCTGTTACCCGTGGCCACAGCGGACGCCAAGTGATCAATAGGAACGGACAAATGCTGACTACGAAATAGAAGATGAAACCAAACACTATTGTGTGTGCAAGTTTGCTCGGAGCCAGCTCTTGGCTTGCCGAATACATGCCTGTTCGCAGCGCTTGACACTCGATGGCGATCGACAAAGTGAACCCAACAATCAGCACACTCCAGTGCCATAGCGGCCTCGCGAAGAAACTGCCCGCTCGCACTCCACCGCGCTTCAGAGCTAAGGCAGCACCAAACACGAACAGGGGCAGAAAAAGCGAATCGCCATAAAGAAACGTAGCCCAGCGCGGTCGCAGAAACTGACCTTCCGGAAATGCCATTAGCAAATTGACTAAGCCAAAGTCGAGGACGAGCACGATCGTTGCTATCACCCACGGCGGGAAGTCCCAAAGCGGCAGCAGGGCTCCGGTGGCCCGGGAAAGTGTGGTGTCACGAAAAACCATGAGAATGGGCCGTCCTCTTTTTAACTCACCTCGCCGCGGCTCGTTTCCGATTGGGAATCATGTACCCCGAAGTATACGCGAGGGCGGAAGGGCCGGGGGGCTGTCGAGCACGGCGAGGAATTCCTTTCGAAGGGAGATGACGGCTCCGTGTTCGGGGGCTCCGTGTTCGGGGGATTTCTCTTCGTGCTGCACCGCTCACGCCCACCCTTCCGCCCCCGCGGTTCCGCCGATTCGAAATGACAGGGCGCACTCGGGAATCGTCCGAGCTAGCGGTTCGCTTGCGATTTACAATAGTCGCCGGTGGTGGCGGCTTACGCTTCGCTGCGCGCCTACATCAATTCGCGCATGATTTGATCGAGCGCTTCTTTGGGGGGGCGCGTTTCGGCTTCGGTGAGGGAGCAGAGTGACTTCTCGCTCATGTTGAGGAGGCTGATGAAGCTCTTTTTCTCGGGGCGCAGGTAGATGAGGCCGGTCAGCATGGCGCCGTCTTCGATCGCTTTGTGCGAGCGCTGGAGCGCCTGCACGGCGTTGGAGGGGTCGTAATCCTCTTCCAGCTTTTTCAGCAGGAGGCGCGAGCCGTCGTGCAGCGTGACTTCGCGCATCGTGCCGGGCTCGTACTCGATCTCGATCTGTTCGTACGACTGCACGAAACCGATCTGGTGGAGCAGTTCGTCGTGCTCCTTCGAGTACGTATAGCCCTTCGTCGAGCCGTCGTGATTGTTGAAGGTGACGCACGGCGAGATGACGTCGATGACAGCGAGGCCGTCGTGAGCGATGGCCGCCTTGAGAATGTTCACCATCTGCTTCGGATCGCCCGCGTAGCCGCGCGCGACGAAACCGCATCCGAGCTCGACGGCCAGCGCGCAAAGGTCCATCGGCGGGAGGTCGTTGACGACGCCGGTCTTGAGCTTCGAGCCTTCGTCGGCCGTCGCCGAGAATTGTCCTTTGGTCAGACCGTACACGCCGTTGTTCTCGATGATGTAGATCATCGGGATGTTGCGGCGGACCATGTGCATGAACTGGCCGAGGCCGATCGAGGCGGTGTCACCGTCGCCGGAAACGCCGATCGAGATGAGGTGGTGATTGGCCAGCATGGCGCCGGTGGCAACGGCCGGCATGCGGCCGTGAACGCTGTTGAATCCGTGCGCACGGCCGAGAAAATACGCCGGCGTTTTCGACGAACAGCCGATGCCGGAGAACTTCGCGACCTTCTCCGGCTTGACGTTCATCTCGTAGAACGCGCGGACGATCTGATTGCTGACGGCATCGTGGCCGCAGCCGGCGCAGAGGGTCGACTTGCCGCCCTGGTAATCGGCCGCTTTCAGTCCGAGCCGGTTTTCCTTCGGTACGGCCGCCTCGTTGGGCAGTTTGAGAGTACTTTCCGCCATGAGCTAGTCCTCCGAGGCAGTCTGCGTCGTGGTCCGGCCTTCGAGACCGACGCGAATGACGCGCGTGCCATCGTTTTCCATCTGCAACAGTGAGTTCGTGATCGAGCGCGCGTCGCAGGGCAGACCCGTGTAGTGAAGAATCTTGCGGATCCTGTCCTGAATGTCGCCCACTTCGAGCCGGATCAGATCGCCCATCTGTCCGTCGCGATTCTGCTCGACGACGTAGACGCGTTCGTGCGATTCGACGAACGCCTTGACATCGTCGGTGAACGGCAGCGCCCGAAGGCGAAGGTAACTCGTCTCGACGCCGTGCTCTCTGCGAAGCTGGTCGCGCGATTCCTCGAGCGCCGGATCAGTCGTGCCGAACGCGATGAAACCGATCGTCGCATTCGGACGACGGTCGATCACCGGTTGCGGTACGAACTTCTTCGCGGTCTGGTGCTTCTTCGCGAGACGGTCGACGGTGGCTTTGTAGTCGGAAGGCTTCTCCGAGTAGCGCGCCTGGGCGTCGTGTCCCGAGCCGCGCGTGAAGTACGACGCCATCAGATGATCGGTGCCCGGAAGCGTGCGGAACGGAATGCCGTCGTCGTCGACGTCGGCGTAGCGTCCCCACTTTCCGCTCAGCTCGTCGAGCTGTTTGGCGTCGAGCACCTTGCCTCTGCGGTAGGGCTTGGTCGGATAGACGAAGGGATCCGACATCCAGTTGTTCATGCCGAGGTCGAGGTCGGAGAGGACGAAGATCGGGGTCTGGAACATCTCGGCGAGATCGAGTGCCTCGCCTGCGAATTCGAAGCATTCCGAGACAGACGCCGGAATCAGGGCGATGTGCTGCGTGTCGCCGTGCGAGAGGTAGTAGACCTCGAAGATGTCTCCCTGCGCCGTGCGCGTGGGCAATCCCGTCGATGGACCGACGCGCTGGATGTCCCAGATCACGCCGGGTATTTCGGCGAAGTATCCGAGTCCGGCAAACTCCGCCATCAGCGAGATCCCGGGTCCGGAGGTCGAGGTCAAGGAGCGCGCGCCCGCCCATCCCGCGCCCAGCACCATCCCCATCGCCGCCAGCTCATCCTCGGCCTGAACAATTGCAAAAGTCGCTTTTCCATCCGGCCCGATGCGATGCTCTTTCATGTAATCGATGAGCGACTCGCAGAGCGATGACGACGGCGTGATCGGATACCAGGTGACGACGGTGCAGCCGCCGAACATCGCGCCGATCGCAGCCGCGGCGTTGCCGTCGATGATGATCTTCCCCTCGGTGGCGTGCATCCGCTCGATGCGCCAGTGGTGCTGCGCCGGCAGGTTCTCGCGCGCGTAGTCGAACCCTTTGTCGATGGCGGCGACGTTCGGATCGATCAGTTTCTTTCTGCCTTTGAACTGCTTGGTGAGCGCCTTCATGATCTCGTCGCGCTCGATGCCGAGGCGTTGGGCGACGATGCCGACGTAGATCATGTTCGTCAGCAGTTTGCGGAGGCGCGAGTCCTGCGAGAGCTCGGCGGCAAGCTTCGCGAACGGCACTTCGAAGAAGGTGACGTCAGAGCGGATGGCTTTGCAGTTGAGCGGGGCGTCGTAGATGCAGACGGAGCCGGGCTGCAACGCCTCAACATCTTCGCGCGAGGTCGCGGCATTCATGCAGATCATGATGTCGACTTCCCGCTTGCGGGCGATCCAGCCGTCTTTGTTCGCACGGATCGTGAACCAGGTGGGGAGGCCGGCGATGTTCGAGGGGAACATGTTCTTCCCGCTCACCGGCACGCCCATCTGGAAGATCGAGCGCATCAGAACACTGTTCGATGACTGCGATCCCGAGCCGTTGACGGTGGCAACGTGGATGGTGCAGTCGTTGACGATCGAAGCGACGCCGGCCAGGGGCTCATCGAGCACCGCCGTCGCGGTCATGCTATCGGACACGTCTTTCTCCTTTGACTGGTGGATTGAGAAGAACGAGGCGGGAACCGCGGGCTGTCATTTTGGAAGGGGGCGATTGTAGCGTTAGAAGGGTGAAGAGTGAAGGGTGAATGGTGAAGTGTTTTGCGCTCTTTCACTCTCAGAGAGCAGAGATCAGAGACTAGAGATCAGGCAGTGGCCCCATGGTCTCATCGCTGGTGTCATCCCAATCGTGTCATCATCGTGGCCCGGACGCTCTGTTCGATCCCCTGATCTCTTGTCTCTGATCTCTGACTCTCTGAATCACTTCAGCCTCTGCTGGAGCATCCAATGAACCAGCTCCGGATTGGCGTACGCGGCATCCCACACGTTGTGTTCACCTTTTATGTATTCGGTGTAGCGGGCGTTGTTGCCCGCCTTGCGCAGCGCGGTGACCATCGAGCGTGACTCGCTGACCGGAACTACGGGGTCCAGCGCACCGTGAATCGCCCACACCGGCGTGCTGCCGATCATCCCGGCGAGGGTGGTGTAGGGATCGGGCGCGCCGACGATGCGGGCGATGTCCGGCGGAGGATCGCTGGGGAACGGATCGTCGGGAGTGCGCACCAGTTCCCCGGCGATCGGGACGATAGCCGCGAACGTCCGGTTGTGCCGGGCCATGTACCAGGCTCCGGCACCTCCCAGCGAAATGCCCGTGAGGTAGATGCGGCTCTGGTCGCCATGGAACTCGCGAATGGAATTGTTCAGCTCTGCCATCGCCATCTGCTCCGTCTCTCCGTACCACTCGTGCTCCGAGTCGCACTGCGGAAAAACGACGACGGCCTTGTACCGCTCGCCGAAGCGATCTACGGCCGGGCCGAGACCCTCGTTGATCTGCAGTTGATTGTCGGTGCCCTGCTCGCCGCTTCCGTGCAGATAGAGAATGACCGGCCAGCGGCGCAGCTTGGTGTAGTGGTGGGGAAGCCAGACACGGTATCTGTAAGTGTGGTCGCCGACGTGGACTTCGCGCTCGAGGAACTGCGCGCGCCGCGTGCAGGCGGCCAGAGCCAGCGCTACGAGGAGGACGAGCGTGCGGCGGGCGGTGCTCACTTACTCGAACAGATCGTACTCGGCCAGAGGCACCGGTTCGTATTCGACGTCGGAACGCCACGTTTCCAGAACGTAGAGGTCCCAATGAAGGAGAACCACCTCATGCGACATCTCCCATCGCGCGGTGAGGCCGGGGAGAAGTCCGCGCTTGTTCTCTTTGATCAGGTGCCCGAGGTCGTAGATTACGGTCTGGCGCTGCCGGTAGCCGGCGCGCGAACAGAAGAAATTGAGAGCAGCCTCGATCTTGAAGCGCTCCTGGTAGCGGAGCGGAACCGTGTCCCACACCCCGCGCCGCATCACGCGAATGCCCGAGAGCACAGGCCCCACTTTCATCTGCAGATGGAAGAAGTTGCGGATCGGGCCGCGGTTGCGGACGCCGATGTTCATGTCGCATTCGTTCCGAATCACGGGACGCAGCAGCGATTCGATGTGCTCGTCCGTGACGTTGAACATGTCGCCGTCGACGAAGAAGAGGACGTCGTGCCGGGCGTAGTCGACGCCGACGCGCATCGCGTAGCCCTTGCCGCGGTTCTCGCGCAAGGCGATGGTCGTGACATCGAAGGAGCGCGCGATTTCGACGGTGCGGTCGGACGAGCCGTCGCTGACGACGATGATCTCGTCGATGAGACTGCTCTTGGTCAGAACGCTCAGAACCTCAGCGATCGTCTTCTCTTCGTTGTACGCCGCGATGATGGCCGAAATCCCCAAGTAGCTCTCCTACGCTCCGCTCGCCGGATTGGACTGCAACCAGCGGACCATACCACACGGTTTTTGGGTTCCGGCGGTCCGGAATCGGACGTTGGAGAGGCGGCCAGCCCATTGCATAGAATGCTGGTTGCGATGAGAAGAACTCTGATTCCTGCGACGCTCCTGACGGCCGGCTGCATCGTCCTGGCGGCGGTGACGCTGGCGCTCTCCGGATGCCGCTCGCTGCTGCCGGATCACATCGTCAATCCGAGCTACCGGCTCCGCTCCGTCACCCCGCACGTTGCCATCGCCCTGCCGCTCACCAGATCGGCGATCGACTTCGACTTCACGATCGTCGTCGACAATCCCAATCCAATCGGCGTGCACCTCGAGTGGCTCGACTTCGATCTCGCCATCAACGACACGCCAATTCTGCACAGCGTGCGCGCCGATCAGGGCGTCAACATTCCCGCGCACGGAGTGGGCGACATTCATCTGCGCACCCGCGTCGAATACTCGAACCTGAAGGCGCTCTTCCGCGAGATCGCCGACATGGTGCAGGGCAACCGCGCCAGCTACAGGATCGAAGGCAACGCGTATTACCACACGCCGTTCGGGCTGAAGCGGTTTCCGGTGACGCTGTACTCGCGGTAGTTTTTTTCAGCACAGAGACACAGAGGCCACAGAGAAAACCTCTGTGATCTCAGTGTCTCTGTGGTTCCGTCTTCTCGCTCTCCAGCATAATGAGCTCCGGATGACACGGCGCGACACATATGTCTACTGCGCGGCTCACCCATGAAACACCGCTTCTTCGTCGACGCAGATCTCATCGCAGGTTCCGCGGTTCCGCTGAGCCGCGACGAGCGGCATCACGCGCACGTCGTGCGGGTGCGCGAGGGAGAAGAGGTCGAAGTGTTCAACGGGCGCGGCGCGTCGTTCATCGCGAAGTACTCGCCGGAGCTTCTGCTATTGACCGCTCCGGCGCCGGACCGTGAGGCGCGCGCCGGTCTGCACTTGGCGATGGCGATCATCAATCTCGACAAGTTCGACCTCGTGCTGCAGAAGGCGACGGAGCTCGGCGTGCGCTCGATCATTCCGCTCGTCACCGAGCGCGTCGAGATTCGCGCCGAGCGGTATCGCGGCAAGGCGGAGCGGTGGCGCAAGATCGTCTTCGAGGCGGTCAAGCAATCAGGCCGGTCGGTCATCCCGCTCGTTGAGGAGCCGGTTCCCTTCCTTGATGTCGTCCGGCGAGAAGGACGGAAAATCGTTTTCGATGCCGATGCGGAGCCGAGCAACTGGCGGCCGGAAAATCCGGCCACGCTCTTTATCGGCCCCGAGGGGGGTTGGAGCGAGCGGGAGATCGCGGAGGCGCGGGAGAACGGCTGCGATTTCGAGCGGCTCGGAATTCGCAGGCTTCGCGCCGAGACCGCAGCGATCGTCGCTACCGCGCTGATCGCTGCGCGATATGCCGACATTTGATAGATTTGCGCGCTCGATTGTCACCGGAGGAGTCTTTTGCCAACCAACAGCCTCACGATCACCGACAACCGTACGGGCAAAACGTACGAAGTACCGATCAACGAAGAGACCATTCGCGCTACCGACCTGCGCAAGATCAAGGTCACCGATGACGACTTCGGGATGATGACGTACGACCCGGCCTTCATGAACACCGCCGCGTGCCGCAGCGCCATCACCTTCATCGACGGCGACAAAGGCATCCTCGAATATCGCGGTTACCCGATCGAGCAGCTCGCAGAGAAGAGTACCTACCTCGAGACATCCTGGCTACTGCTCAAGGGCGAGCTCCCCACGAAGGAGGAGCTGGCGGCGTGGACGCACACGATCACGTATCACACCTTCATCAACGAGAACCTCAAGGGCGTTCTCGATTCCTTCCGCTACAACGCTCATCCGATGGGCATGCTCATCGCCATGATCAGCGCCCTCGGCACGTTCTACAACGAGGCCAAGGAGATCTTCGATGACGGTGCCAGACACCGGCAGATCGAGCGGCTCATCGCCAAGATGATCACCATCGCCGGATTCGGCTACCGGCACATGATGGGGATGCCCTACGTCTATCCGGACAACAACCTCTCCTATCCCGGCAACTTCCTCAACATGATGTTCAAGACAACGGAGCTGAAGTACGAGCCGCATCCGGCACTGGAGCGCGCGCTCGATGTTCTCTTCATCCTCCACGCCGATCACGAGCAGAACTGTTCGACGAGCACGATGCGCGTCGTAGGCAGCTCGCACGTCGATCCGTATTCGGCCGTCGCCGCCGCGTGCGCCGCGCTCTACGGCCCGCTCCACGGCGGCGCCAACGAGCAGGTCATCCGCATGCTGACGGAGATCGGATCGAAAGACAGGATCCCCGCCTTCATCGAAAAGGTGAAGGGGGGCGAAGGCGTGAAGCTGATGGGCTTCGGACACCGCGTCTACAAAAACTACGATCCGCGGGCCACGATCATCAAGAAGGTCGCGTACGAGGTGTTCGAAGTCACGGGAACCAGTCCGCTGCTCGACATCGCGCTGGAGCTCGAGCGCATCGCCCTCGAGGATGAGTATTTCGTCAAGCGCAAGCTCTACCCGAACGTCGACTTCTACTCCGGCCTGATCTACCAGGCGCTGAAGTTCCCGATGGACATGTTCCCCGTCCTCTTCGCGATTCCGCGCGTTTCCGGCTGGCTGGCGCAATGGTGCGAGATGTTGAACGACGCCGATCAGAAGATTGCAAGGCCGCGGCAGATTTTCACTGGTTCTGCGCGGCGGGACTACAAGGGGATCGAGCAGAGATAGAGCCTCAGCACAGATAAGAGTGTCTGTGTCACACAAAACACCAAAGTGTCTGTCCCAAACGAGACTCCCATGCCGGCGCTACTTGAGACCAACCTCCCTCTCCCACTCGCCCGCCGCGGCAAAGTTCGCGATGTCTACGACCTCGGCGATTCCTTTCTCTTCGTTGCCACCGACCGCATCTCCGCTTTCGACGTCGTCCTGTCGCCTGGCATCCCCGACAAGGGCAAGATCCTGACGCAAATGTCGACGTTCTGGTTCCGCCATTTCGGCGACATCGAGAATCACCTCCTCGAGACGGAGTGGGACGCGTTCCCGGCTGAGGTACGAGCGCATCCTGACCTTCGCGGTCGGTGCGTCATCGTCCGCAAGTGCCGCGTCGTGCCGGTCGAATGTGTGGCGCGCGGCTATCTCGTCGGTTCAGGTCTCAAGGAGTACAAGGAGACAGGCAAAGTCTGTGGGATCGAACTGGAGCGCGGACTGACGACGGCCAGCCGCTTGCGCGAACCGATCTTCACGCCGGCGACAAAAGAAGAAACCGGGCACGACGAGAACATCTCCTTCGAGCGGATGTGCGCGCTTGTCGGCGACGACCTGGCCACACGACTTCGCGACCTGACCTTGCGGATTTACCAGCGCGCCGCCGCGTACGCAGAAACGCGCGGCATCATCATCGCCGACACGAAATTCGAGTTCGGCATCGACGAGCACGCCAATCGTGAACGCATGAACGGCAACATCGTCGTCTGGATCGACGAAGCGCTCACCCCCGACTCATCCCGCTTCTGGCCGGCCGACAAATACGCTGTCGGATCGAACCCGCCATCATTCGACAAGCAGTTCGTGCGCGACTGGCTGGAAGCCACCGGCTGGGATAAAGCCTCGACACCTCCCGAGCTTCCGGACGAGGTCGTGATGAAGACGCGCGAGAAGTACATCGAGGCGTTTCGCGTGCTGACGGGTGGGGAACCGGAGCTGTAGTCAGCTGCAAAAGGAGCACAGACAAGAGTGTCTGTGCCACACAAACCACCGGCTCTCCGTGCTACACCACACACCCGGTTCTATGTGGCACAGACACTCTTGTCTGTGCTCAAGCTACTTTCGGTGCTCGACCTTCACGACCGTCTTGATCCCGCCGCGCACGTAGAAGTCGCCCTCGACGTGCAGGTAACGCGGCTCCAGCGCGGCGATGAGGTCGTTGGCGATCTTGTTCGTGACCGCTTCGTGGAACGTTCCCTGATCACGGTACGACCAGAGATATAGCTTGAGCGATTTCAGCTCGACGCACTTCGCGTCGGGGACGTAGCGGATGCGGATCGTGGCGAAGTCGGGCTGCCCGGTCATCGGGCAGAGGCAGGTGAACTCGGGCGCCTCGAACGCGATCTCGTAATCGCGCTCGGGGTTCGGGTTGGGGAACGTCTGCAGCTCTCGATTGGGAACGGTTGGCATCGCGAGCGGAAAAACGAGTCACATGCCGATTCATTCCTTCAGCAACTGGAGGAAGTCGGCGGCCACGCGCGGCGACGCGAGCTCGCCGATCAACGCCACGAGGCGATCGGTATCGACCACGTTCCCGGTCACCATGCGCCGGAGAAGGCGGATGAACTTCGTTTCTCCGATCTCCCGCTCCAGCGCGTGCAAAACGAGAGGGCCTTTCGCATAGACCATCACCGGCGTAATGCGCCGGTTCTTCGTTCGATCGAATCCGTAGATTGGCGGCAGCGGCGCGGCCGACACCCGCGCCTCCTTTTCCGCCACGATCTTCCGGAACGCCTCGACGCCGCGCAGGTTGCGCATGGCCATCATCGCGCTGTATTCGGCGAAGCTCTCATTCAGCCAGGCGTTCTGCTGGCTCGCATGGATCCACCAGTGATGCGCCAGTTCGTGAGCGATGTTCGGAAGTGTCGCGTCGGGGTCGACGAGCTTCTGCAACACGAAGTAGCCCTTGCGGAAGTAGCCGCCCTGCCCCTCGCGTGAAACGTGCGGACGAAAGACACCAGTGACGGCGCGCTCGGGCCTCGAAGCTCCGAACGTCGTGTCGTAGAAATCCAGCACGCGGCGCATGTCGCCGAGGAGCTTCTTCGGCACCGCGGGAGCGACATTCTGCGTGACGATGGCGAGGTTGTACCCGTCGCGCGTCTCGCGAACCGTGTCGAGGTGTCGCCCGAGGACGAGATCGATGTCGATGTCGGGAACGCGCGAGGTCACGAGCCAGTCATCCGCCGTCTTCTTCACGACGCCGTTGCTGACGAGCTGGAATCCGCCCTCATCGACATGGACGCGCAGCCGGTAGCGAAAATCGATCTCGCCGATGCGCGGATTCACCGGATACCAGAAGTCGTCCAGACCGAGCTCGAGAAACTCCTCGCTTCGCTGGTACGACGCCGCGATGCTGCCGCCGTATTCGATGCGCAACACGACGCGTTCGCCCTTCGCCAGCGGCCTGGTCAAATCGATCTGCAACGTGGCCGGGTCGTCACCGCTGCGCTCGACTTTGAACGCGCCGCAGATCGGGCAGGTGACCTTGTGCACTTCAAGCGCAGGATGCAGGAGCAGCTTGATCGATGACTCTTCGGCGAGCGCGGTGTAATCGTCATCGAGTGTCGCGTTGAGCAGCTCGTGGCGCAGGTCGATCGATACGGTGCCGCGGATATCGGCGGACAGCGGCGGCGCGACGAGGAGAAGCGCCGTGAGGAGGAGCCTTCTCATGACGAACTAAGGGTCACTTTTTTTGTGGCACAACCGCCATCAGCTTCTGATTCAGCTCCTTGATTCGCTCCTGGAGCTGCGTGATCTTGGCCTGGGCGTCGGAGCGGAGGCGCTCGTTTTCTCCGCGCATCCGGGTGATCTCTTCGTCGTGCTGCGAGCGCGAAGCGGAGCCCTGCTGCATCTGCTGTCGCAGAACCTCGATGTCGTGGCGCAGGTCTTCGACCTCTTCTTCCTTCGTGGCGACGCGCTGGCGCCAGTTCACTTCCTGCTCTTCGTAGAGCCGCTTGATGTCCATCAGCTCGGTGATCTGCGAGAAATCGGAATAGCTCGGAGCCATCTCTCCCCCCTGGCGGACGCGCTCTTCGATCTGCGGGAAGAGCTTGCGCACTTTGAGCGACAGGTCGTCCGAGTCACTCGAAAGCGCCATGGCGTCCTGATAGGAAATCTTCTGATGCACGAGCAGCGCGATGAGCGACTGGTTCATCGACTGCATCCTGTAGAGCCCGACCGAGCTCTCCATCTCGTCGAGGATGTCTTTGGTGTGGCCCTCTTCGATCAACTTGGCGATGCGCGGCGAGTTCTTGAGAATCTCCACGGCAGCGGTGAGCGTGCCCGTCGTCGTCTTGATGAGCTTCAGCGAAATGATCCCGCGAAGGACGAGGGCGAGCTGCGAGCGGATCTGTTTGTGCTGATCGGCCGGGAACGTGTCGATGATGCGGTCGATGGTCTGCGCGGCGTTGTTGGTGTGAAGCGTGGAAAAAACCAGGTGTCCTGTCTCGGCCGCGGTCAGCACCGTCTCGACCGTCTCGACGTCCCGCATCTCCCCGACCATGATGACGTCGGGGTCCTGGCGCATGGCATTGCGCAACGCTTCCCGGAAGTTCGGCGTATCGCTGCCGACTTCGCGCTGCGAGATCGCAGCGATCTTGTCAATGAACAGAAACTCGATGGGGTCTTCGATGGTGACGATGTGCAGCGGCTCGGTCTCGGTGATGTGCGAGATCATCGCTGCCAGCGTGGTCGACTTGCCGGAACCGGTCGGGCCGGTCACGAGCACGAGGCCGTCCGGAATCTGCGTGAGATCGCGAATGACGTCCGGCAACTCCAGATCGTCGATGCCCTGCATGTTGATGGGGATGCGCCGGAAAACCGCGCCGACCGTGCCGCGCTGCATGTAGAGGTTTGCACGGAAACGCGCCACGCCCGCCACGCCGTAGCCGAAGTCGACCGACTGTGTTGCCTCGAACTTTTCTTTCTGCACGCGATTCAGCAGGGGTAGCAGCATCTTCTCGAGATCGGCCGGCTTGAGCGGGTCGCTCTTGACCGGGACGAGCTTGCCGCGGATCCGAAGCAGCGGCGGCCGCATTGGCTTGAGGTGCAGATCGGACGCCTGCTGCTTGGCCATGTAGACCAGCAGATCGTTCAGCGAGTAGGCGGGAGCGGATTCCGAGGTGGGAACCGCCGGCGTTTGAACCGTCACGGCTTGATTATAAGGATGAAGCCGGAAGTTAGAAGAGTGAAGTGTGAAGTGTGAAAAAAGGCGGGCTCACTTCAGTCTTCTAACTTCTAACTTCACACTTCACTCTTCCGTCGCATCACGCTGTCGAGGATCATCAGAAACGCCTCCTGCTGCTTTGCTTCGGTCTTATTGATGACCGCGATGGTCTCTCCGATGCGAAAGCGCCGGTGGAGCTCGTCGGCGGAGTGGGATGAGGTAACTACGATCCGCCGTGCCGGAACACCCTTGGACCGCGCGTAGTCGACGAACTTCTTGCCGTCCATTCCCGGCATCTCCAGGTCGACGATGAGAAGGTCGATGGTGTCGTCGATCTTCGGAAGCGCATCGTAGGGATGGGAGTAGGTCTCCACGTGCGCCGTCTCGGCGTAACGTTCGGTCATGAAGTTCCACCAGAGATCGCAGTACGCGGGCGAATCGTCGACGATGACGATCCGCTTCGGCTGGAGCGTACTCATTTCTTCCCTTTCCGCTTCGCCGGCCGTGCCGCGCGCGCATCGTAGCGAACGGCTCCCCCCACCACAGTGGTCACCGGCCGCGCGTGAAAGGTTTTCCCCACGAACGGTGAGTTCGATGCCTTCGATCGAAACGCGTTGGGGACGATGAACTTCGCATCGAGGTCGAGCAGCGTCACGTCGCCTACTGCGCCGCTACGCAGCGTGCCGCCGGGCAGATTGAAAATGCGCGCCGGACCGCACGACATCAGATCGATCAGGTGATCGAGAGCGATGACCCCCGAACGAACGAGCGTGTCGTAGCAGACCGCGAACGCGGTTTCCAGGCCGATGATGCCGAAGGGCGCGAGATCGAACTCGACGTTCTTTTCGTCGAAGTGATGGGGCGCATGATCGGTGGCGATGGCGTCGATCGTCCGGTCGGCAATGCCGGCGATGAGAGCCTGGCGATGCTCCGCCGAGCGAAGCGGCGGGTTCATCTTCAGATTCGTCGAGAACGACTGTACGTTCTCGTCGCCGAGGGCGATGTGGTGCGGCGTGACCTCGCAGGTGACGCGTACGCCGGCCGCGCGCGCATGGCGAACCGAGTCGACGCCGCCCGCAGTCGAGAGATGAGCGATATGCACGTGCGATCCGGTGGCGCGCGCCAGGATCACGTCGCGCGCTACGAGCGTTTCCTCCGAGGCCGCGGGGATACCACCCAAGCCAAGGAGCGTTGAGAAGTAGCCTTCGTGCATCACGCCGCCATCCGAGAGATTGGCGTCCTCTTCGTGAGCGATCACAGGAATGCCCAGCATGGTGCAGTACTCGAGTGCGCGCCGCATCAACTGCGCGTTCCAGACCGGCCGGCCGTCGTCGCTGACGCCGACGCAGCCTGCCGCGCGAAGGTCGGCCAGCTCGGCCAGCGCCTCCCCCATCAGCCCTTTGCTGACCGCGCCGATCGGATAGACGCGGCAGGCGCCATTCCGCCGCGACTCCGCGATGATCATCTCCGTCACCGCTCGCTCGTCGTTCGGAGGCAGCGTGTTGGCCATCGCGCAGATGGCCGTGTAGCCGCCGGCAACGGCCGCTCGCGTGCCGGTGGCGATGGTCTCTTTGTGTTCCTGGCCCGGTTCGCGAAGATGGGTGTGGAGGTCGATCAATCCCGGAGCGACAACAAGGCCTTCGGCATCGATCGTCTCAGCAATCGTCTCAACACGCGCTTTGATCCGTTTGTCGACGCGTGCGATTACGCCGTCTTCGATGAGGACGTCGAGCATCGCGTCAAGCTCCTGGCTCGGATCGATGACGCGGCCGTTTGTGATGAGGAGGTTCATTTTTGATCCGCAGATGACGCAGATAGACGCAGATCTGTGTTCATCTGCATCATCTGCGGATGAAAAGGTTTTTCACTCGCTGCCATGCGCACCTCCGAGCAAATACAAAACCGCCATCCGCACCGCCACGCCATTCGTCACCTGCTCGAGGATGACTGACCGCCTGGGATCGTCGGCGACGTCGCTGGCGATCTCAACGCCGCGGTTCATCGGGCCGGGATGCATGATGATGGCCTCGCTGCTGGCGCGCTTGAGCCGCTCGGGCGTGAGGCCGAACGTGTTGTAGTACTCGCGCAGCGACGGAAACGACAGCTTCCCCTGCCGCTCGAGCTGGATGCGCAGCATCATGATGACGTCGGCGCCGGCGATGGCCTCATCGAGCGAGTGGACGACGCGCACTCCCATCTTTCCGATCTCCGCCGGGAGGAGCGTTGGCGGCGCAGCCACCGTCACGTTCGCCTTCATCTTCGTCAGCAGGTGGATGTTGGACCGGACCACGCGCGAGTGCGCGATGTCGCCGATGATCGAGACGTTGACGCCGGCCAGCCGCCCGAGGCGCTCGCGAATCGTGAAGGCATCGAGGAGAGCCTGGGTGGGATGTTCGTGCGAACCGTCGCCGGCGTTGATAATCGAGACATTCGGCAGACGGTCTGCCAGCATCTTAGGCGCTCCGGGATACTTGTGCCGGATCACGATCATCTCCGGATGCATGGCCACGAGATTCTCGGCCGTGTCGATGAGCGTTTCCCCTTTTTCCACCGAGGAGCCCGAAGCAGTGAAGTTGAGCGTGTCCGCGGAAAGGCGTTTCTCCGCGATCTCGAACGAGACCCGCGTCCGCGTCGACGCTTCCATGAAGAGGTTGATGATGAGCTGCCCGCGCAGCGCCGGCACTTTCTTCACCGGCCGCTCACTCACTTCCTTGAACCCCTCCGCCGTATCGAGAATCAGCTCGATCTCCTCGGGGAGGAGATGCTCGATGCCGAGAAGGTCCTTGGAGCGGAGCGAGGAGGTGGAGGCGCGCATGAGGCAGTGGATTAGTCGATTAGTGGATCAGTAGACAGAGAACGTTGATATTTCTGATCACGAATCTACTATCCACTGATCTACTTCTCCATGATCAAAACCTCATCCTCGCCATCCGTCTCCACCAGTTTCACTTTGATTACTTCGTGCGCGTCGGTGGGGACCGTCTTGCCGATCACGTCGGCATGGATGGGGAGCTCGCGGTGACCGCGATCGATGAGGACGGCGAGCATGACCGCCTTGGGACGGCCGAAGTCGATCAGCGCGTCGAGCGCTGCGCGAACGGTGCGGCCGGTGTAGAGAACGTCGTCGACCAGGACGACGACCTTGTCGTCGATCGGCTCGGGGAGTTTGGTCGGTTTCACCACCGGCTGCGGCGCGATCGTGGTGAGGTCGTCGCGATAGAGAGTGATATCGAGAATGCCGGAGCTGACCGGATGCCCTTCCATCTCCTCGATCTCTTTGGCCATCCGCTCGGCGATGGGAACGCCGCGGCTGCGGATCCCGACGATGATCAGATCCTCGGTGCCCCGATTTTTCTCGAGGACTTCAATAGCCATGCGCCGGATGGCGCGATTCATTCGAGGACCGTCGAGAAGCCGTTTTTTGACGTTCATACAGGCCTTAGTTAATCGTGATTTGCCGCCGTTCGGGAAGGGCGGCGGGAGGATAGCACGGTGGCGGGGAGTGAAGGGTGGGAGATGAGGCGGCCATGAACGAACGCCACGGCGAGGGTTTCAAATCACACGTGCACAGTTGCCGAGGTGGCGTAAGAGTTCGTGAGAATCGGGAGTAGAGGAGAGCACTCCGAAACGGTTCGGGACCTTCACGTGTGGGTGGTGGGGTGCTGGGATTGGGTTGAGGAAGATGAAGCAGGTATAAACGAACGGCTCGGCGAGAGCTTCGAATCGCACCTGCACGGTTGCCGGAGTGGCGTGAGAGCTCGTGAGAATCGGGAGTAAAGGGAAGCACTCCGAACGGCTCCGGAACGGATTCGCTCCCACTCCCTACCCCCCACCCCCCACTCCTCAACAATTACTTATTTGTGTTATGGAACAGAAACGCTAACCCATGCGTCCCGAATATGACGTTACACCATAAAACGAACCCGGAAGTGCTTGTGTTCACATAACTTAACAGCCGTTTTTGCGTTGACTCTCACCGCTCTTTCCATAGAATACGCCCCCTACACCGCCGTCCAGTCGGTATCCCGAGTTAAGGAGTACGCATGGATCAACGCTATTCAACAATCATCTTTGTCCCGCATGCGCGGGCCAAGTTCCGGAAGTTGAAGGTGTCCCACCGCCTGCTCTTCTCCGTTGTCTCCGTCCTGACGTCGTCCCTCTGCCTTTCGACCTTCTTTTCCGTCCAATACTTCACTTCCCTTTCGCAGACGCACGAGCTCAGCAAGCTCCGCCACGAAAACAAAGACCTCCAGACCGCAAACGAACAGTTCAGCAAGTCAGTCGAGTCGCTCCGCGGCCAGCTCCGCACCGTTGAAGATCGCACGCGCAAACTGGCGATCTATGCAGGCATCAGCAGCCTCGACGACACCGCACAGGGCGGCGTCGGCGGTCTTCGCCCGACGGAGCTCGGCGACAATCCGTACCGCGACGATGTCGACAAGATGGCCTTCCGCTCGCGCCGGCTCGAAGGCGATCTGTCGGTCCTCGAACAGAAGCTCGTCGCCCAGTCGCAACTCCTCGCATCCACACCATCCATCGCACCGGTTCGCGGCATCCTGACCGACGGTTTCGGCGGCCGCTCCGATCCTTTCACCGGTGAGAGCGGCAACCACAACGCGATCGATATTTCGTCTGCGGTCGGCCAGCCCGTTCGCGCACCCGCGGATGGCATCGTCGTCAAGGCCGAGTGGGCGAACGGATACGGCAACGTCATCTACATCTCCCACGGCTACGGCTACTCGACGCGCTACGGGCATCTCTCGGCCTACGCGGCCAAGCCCGGCCAGCACGTCAAACGCGGCGACATCATCGCCTACGTCGGCTCGACCGGCCGCTCCACCGGCCCGCACCTTCACTACGAAGTGCGCCTGAACAACAACCCGGTCAATCCGCTCGAGTACATCCTCAACGCGTTCTAATTGCTGCGCTTCGCGCGTTGTCGGTTGTCGGTTGATTGCGCTTCGCGCGTTGCCGGCTGTGCACCAAGTGCTAAACGGGAAGCGATGTTGCGTGGCGGAAGTGTCGGTTGTTCGCGCGATGCCCGGGTCCGAAACAAACCAACGCCTGCGCAAATCAACGGACAACTGACAACCGACAACGCGCGCCGCGCCAGCGGCGCGCAACTCATCACTCTCTCTCTTCCTCCCCTACCGGCAGATCCCATCGCTCCGTGATGCGTTCGTGCGTGAGCCACTTCTCGCAGTCGAGGGCGGCCATGCATCCGGTGCCTGCGGCGGTAACAGCCTGACGATAGACGTGGTCGACGGCATCACCGCAGGCGAAGACGCCATCGATGTTCGTGGCCGTCGAGTGCGGATGCTTCAGGCAGATGTAGCCTCGCGAATCGAGCTCAAGCTGACCGGCGTAGGCCTGCGTGTTGGGCGTGTGGCCGATGGCCACGAAGAGACCCTGCGTCGCGAAATCGCTCACAGCGTCGGTCTTCAGGTTGCGGATCTTGAGCGATGTGATGCCGCCCTCTTTCGTACCGATGACTTCATCGACCGTCGTGTCGAGAATGAATTCGATCTTCGGATTGCCACGGGCGCGGTCCTGCATGATCTTCGACGCGCGCAGCTCGTCGCGGCGATGGATGACGGTCACTTTCGTGGCGAACTTCGTGAGGAAGGTCGCCTCCTCCATCGCCGAGTCGCCGCCACCCACCACGACGATCTCTTTGTTCTTGAAGAAGAATCCGTCGCACGTGGCGCAGTAGGAGACGCCGAAACCCTGCAGCGCTTTTTCGCTCGGCAGTCCGATCTGCATGGCCGAAGCGCCCGCCGCGATGATCAACGCCTGGCACTCGTACTCATGCGAATCAGTCGTGATCACCAACGGGTGGCCGGTGAGCTTCACGCTCTCGACCTGTTCCATCTTGAACGCAGCGCCGAAGCGCTCGGCCTGCTGGCGCATGAGATCCATCAACTTCGGCCCGAGAATCCCTTCCGGAAAACCGGGATAGTTCTCGACGTCGGTGGTGATGGTGAGCTGTCCGCCGGGCTGCAGGCCCTCCAGGACGAGCGGAGCAAGATTCGCGCGGGAGAGATAGATCGCCGCGGTGCATCCGGCCGGGCCGGAGCCGATGACGATGACTTTGTAATCCTTGATTCGTTCCATGGGGCGCGCATTCTATCGCGCGCCGGGCGCGTGTCACGCCTGACGGATTCGCCGCATTTTCTTGTTCGCTCCATTTCCATTCCGCAGCATCGCGAGCGCAGCATCGCACTGGATTTCACTGCATCAGCAGAGTGTTGCTGCCCGACAGAAACAAATGATCACGAGATTGTCCGAAGTCTGGCCTGCCGTCGAGCGTATCGCGCGCGACAACGGCGTCCTGCGCCTCGGCGCCAGCGACATCACGGACGCGCACAGTGTGTTGTTCGACGAGTGGCTCGACCGAGGCCATCACGGCACGATGCACTATCTGGCCCGCACGCGCGACGCACGGCGCGATCCGCACGCACGCTTCCCGTGGGCGCAGTCGGCCATCGTGATCCTCGTGCCGTACGCATCGGCACGTCCCGATGCGCCGCCGCACGCCCTTTCGCATCACATCGCCCGCTACGCCCTCGGCGACGACTATCACGACGTGCTTGATCAGATCCTTCGCCAGATCGAGCCGGTCGTCGCGCCGTACGGAAAAACGTGGCGCTACGTCGATACCGGCCCGTTGTCCGACCGCGCCCTGGCCACGCAAGCAGGCCTCGGCTGGATCGCCAAGAACGCCATGCTGATCAACGAAGCGATCGGCTCGTACACCTTCATCGGTACGCTGCTGACGTCACTCGAAAACGATCTCGTGCCCGATTCGGTCGCCGACCGCTGCGGCACCTGCGCGCGCTGCATCGATGCCTGTCCGACGAACGCGATTCTCCCGAACCGCACTGTCGCGTCGGAGCTTTGCATCAGCTACGCGACGATCGAGCACCGCGGCCATCTGCCCGATCTTCCGTTGGCCGGCAACGCGTTCGGATGCGACATCTGCCAGGAAGTCTGCCCATGGAATCAGGAACCCGCCGCAACGCATCCTGCCTTCGAGCCTCGAAACGAGTATCGCGCAACACCGGTCAGCGATCTTCTGCGCTACGAGCAAGCCGACTTCTCGAGGCTGTTTCGCAAGAGCGCCGTCAAGCGGGCCAAACTGGCAGGCATGCAAAGGAACGTGGCCGCGTTGACAGAGGCAGAAAGCCGAGGGATGCTGAAGCCATGACGAAGGATGACAAGGCGCCCAATCAAACCGGCGGCCCCCGCTTCAAGGAGACAGACGACGACTTTTGGGTGCAGTTGCCTGATCCTGCCCTCGGGCGGCTCGGCGACTGGACGCCTCCATCGCTCCATCTCGATTGGGACCCCGTACCCGACCTCGTTGCAGAGCGAGATCGGTACCGATATTGCGGAGGAGTAACCATGACGAAAGACATCACTGTCCAGGAATTGCAGGAGCACTTCGCAGATCACATGGAGGAAGTGCGGCGCGGCGTAACGTTGCGCCTGATCGATGGCGGGAACCCTGTTGCCAGGATTTCGCCGGACGAAACGAAGCCGGGCGAGACCAAGCCGGGCGAGACTCCTGAGGACATGATCTATCGCCGGGCACGCGGCTCTTTGGCTGATTTTGTTCCGCCGCCACCGATTGAGTCAGACGTCGATGTCGTTGCAATCCTCAGGGAAGACCGAGACTCGCGTTGAAGCAGTACGTCGACTCCTCCGTAATAGTGCGCGTTGTGCTCAAGGCAGGCGACGCGCTACCTGAGTGGAAGACGCTGCGCGATGCATCGTCCAGCGTGTTGCTTCAGGTTGAATGCCTTCGCACAATAGACCGCCTTCAACTCACGGGAGACATCAAACCACCGAACGCCCCGCGCACATACGCAGCGCTCCATGACGTGATGAGCAAAATCAGCCTGCTGAAGCTTGGCGATGACATCTTTGAACGCGCAGGCGGCTCATTCGGTCTTCCCTTGAAGACCCTCGACGCAATTCATCTCCTTACTGCGATTACTTGGCGCGAACGCATCAATGACGACATTACCTTTGTTACCCACGACATTCAGCTCGCCGCGGCGGCCCGCGCCTATCACTTCCCCGTCCTCGGCGCCTAAGGCAGCTCGAACGTCCGGCCGATGATCGACGGATCGATCGAGCGGTCGAGGTACTCCCACACGGCCAGCGCGTCGGGGTGATCGGCGATGGCGGGGGCGGCGGCGCGCGTGGCGGGGTCGCTGATCGTCAGGCGCGCGCGGCGATACCAATGCATCGCCTCATCGGGATTGAGGCGCAGCTCTTCGCGTACGCACTGAATCAACACGTACTGCTCGGTGGGAACGCCCGCGGTCTCCACTGCCTTGTATGACGGCGCCAGTTGCCGCGCGCGGGCACGGATGACTTTCAATTTGAGCCCGAGGGAGATCGTATCGAGGGAGGCGCGTCCGTCCTGGCTGAGTTGGCCGATGGCAAGGCGCAGCAGCTCGGGCTTCTCATCGATGAAGAGGCCGTTGCGGAACGTCGATGGATCGACGGACTTCATCGCCGACCAGGCCACCTTCGCATTCACGGAGACGCTCAGATCTGCGCCGGGCACTTCAAAGGAGAGCACTCCCACGCTATCGGCCGCAAGCCGCCGCATCGTCTCGATTCGTGCGCCTCGGGCCGACAGATTCTCGATCAGAACCGGCTCCGCCTTCCACGTCCCCTCGATCGGCGCAAGTACGTCGAAGCGGTCCGTCGAGCGCATCTCCTCGATGCGCGTCGTGCGCTTCGAGGTCCGCAGATGCGCGAGCACGCCATCGATCAGCGCCGCATCGGCGTAGGTCCTCACGCCGGAGACGAAGCGGCCCTTCCCCGATGAATCCGTCTTCGTCCAGACGACGACCGCCTCGATCGCCGCGATCTGAGGCCGCCCCTCGATCGACAACTGCAGCACCGATTTCTGTCCCATCTCCAGCGGCTGGGCGTGACGGAACCGCGCGCCTTTCACCGAGATGTCGGTTACCGACACCGCGCTTCCGGCGAATTGGGCAACGAGCGGCGGATCGAGCAGGAAACGCTCGGCAGTTCGTAGATTTCGAGTCGCGGCTTCGTACATGGTCGAGGTTGAACGAACGGTGAAGGTATAGCACGCCCAAAGGCTCCCTTGTGAGCCCCGTCACGTCATAATGCGTCTCGATGCATCGCTACGACATCATCACCTTCGACTGCTACGGCACGCTGATCGACTGGGAGTCAGGGATCGCCAATGCCTTCCTTCAAGCGGCCGCCGCGCAAGGCCTGTCCCTCGAGCGCGAAGACATCCTCCGCGAATATGCGAACACCGAGCGCCACGTCCAATCGGAGGGCTACCGCAGCTACCGCGAAGTGTTGCAGGATACCGCCTCGCGCATCGCCATCGCCCTTGGGTGGCCGCTCGCCTACGACGACGCCGGCTTCCTCGCTGATAGCCTGCCGTCGTGGGAACCGTTCCCCGACACGAACCCCGCACTCGAGCGTTTGGTGGCTTCAAGATGCCGGCTCGGGATTCTCTCGAACATCGACGACGACCTGATCGCCGCGACGCGCAAACACTTCACCGTCGATTTCGACCTGGTCATTACCGCGCAGCAGATGCGCTCGTACAAACCGGGTCACGCGCATTTCCTGGCTGCGAAGGGGCGCATCGGCGGCGCGCGCTGGCTGCACGCCGCCGAGAGCAACTTTCACGACATCGTGCCGGCGAATGCGTTGGGGATCGACACAGCCTGGATCAACCGGCTGCAGCAACAGCCGCTCGCGGGCGGCACACCGACGTTCGCGCTCAACAACCTGACTGAGCTCGCAGACGCCGTCACCTGAGATCAGAAGCGCAAGCTCAGTCCGGCCGACGCCTGCAACTTCGCATCTGCGCCAGGATCACCGATGCTGCCAATAATCTGCTTCGCGTCGAAACGGAGCCCCAGCCTTGGATTAAACTGGAAGGTGATGCCGCCAGTAATCTCGGGATTGGTCGAGCGTCTCGTGAAACGGTTATCGCCGAGTGGGCCGGTGACGCGAACGGAATCGCTCACGTAGCGCGCGCCAGCACCCAGGTACGGCTTCCAACGGCTGTCAGTGAAGAAGTGGTACGAGGCACTGGCGTCGATCGGATAGATGCGATTCGAATAGGTTGTAGTCGTCGGAAAACCCTCGAAAGGAAACGTCGTGACGGAGCCACCGATGCGCTGACTCGTCACGGCCAGCTCTCCTGAGAACCGGTCGTTGAACATGTGGCTGAGCGCCACGCCGAAGTCGGCTCCGGCCTTGGTTCCGCCCGAGTCCGACCCAAAGTATGCGTCCGACATGAACAGGGTTACCGCATTCGACCGGTTGGGCTGTTGCGCATACAGCGGCGCGACAACGAATAACAACGAGACCATCACCATCCTGGCGTTACGCATGCTTCCTCCTATTGTTTTGTTGCATCCACACCTTAGACGGCGGCCGCGCAAGAAGGTTACAAATCACATCCGCTCCACGATCATTGCCGCCGCCTCGCCGCCGCCGATGCAGATTGCGACCATGCCGCGCTTCACGTTCCGGCTTTCCATGGCGTGCAGCAGCGTGACGAGAATGCGCGAGCCGCTGGATCCGATCGGATGGCCGAGCGCCACCGCGCCGCCGAAGACGTTCATCTTCTCGTGCGGGATGTTGGCGTCTTTCATCGCCGCCATCGCCACGACCGCGAAGGCTTCGTTCACTTCGAACAAATCGATGTCGCCGATCGTCATGCCGGCGCGTTTGAGGACGATGTCGATCGCCTTCGCCGGCGCTGTCGTGAACCACTCCGGCTCATGCGCCGCCGTGGCCTGGGCGATGATGCGCGCGATCGGTTTGCGGCCGTGCTTCTGCGCCCAATCCGCTGACGAAACGATGAGCGCCGAGGCGCCGTCGTTGATCTTCGACGCGTTCGCGGCGGTCACCGTGCCGCCTTCCTTCTGGAACGCGGGCTTGAGCGATCCCATCTTGTCCAGAGGCGCCGCGAACGGCTCTTCGTCATCAGAAACAATCGTCGTCCCCTTCTTCGATTGCAACTCGACGACCGCGATCTCTTTCTTGAACTGGCCGCTCCGCACGGCTTCCTGCGCGCGGCGGTACGACTCGCGGGAGAAGTCGTCCTGCGCTTCGCGCGAGAACGCATACTTCGCCGCGCATAGCTCCGCGCAGTTGCCCATGTGCTTGTCACCGTACGGATCCCATAGTCCGTCGTGGATCATGAGATCGACGAGCTTGCCGTTGCCCATGCGATAGCCGCTGCGTGCTTGCGGCAACGCGTACGGCGCGTTCGACATCGACTCCATGCCGCCCGCAACGGCGACTTCGTATTCATCGCAGCGAATATCGTTCGCCGCATACATCACGGCCTTGAGTCCCGAGCCGCAAACCTTGTTGATAGTCACCGCGCCTGCGCTGACTGGGATGCCGGCGCCGATGCCTGCCTGGCGCGCCGGCGCCTGGCCGATTGCCGCCTGCAGGACGTTGCCCATGATCACCTGTTCGATCTGGTCCGCCGTCACGCCGGCTCTCTCGAGTGCGCCCTTGATGGCGATCGACCCGAGCTTCGGCGCGGCAAGCGACGAGAGTGTTCCCTGAAACGATCCGATCGGCGTCCGTGCGCCGCCGAGGATGACGATGTCTTTCAATTGAGTCTCCTTGTACCGCATCTGAATATCTGCGTCATCTGCGGATGCTTTTTTTATCCGCAGATGACGCAGATGTCCGCAGATGGATATGATCGTAACGCCCGATAGGAGTTATTTCATGTCAATTTCCGCAATCACGGACCGGCGCGTCCACATCCAGCCCGGCGATGTTCACAACGTGCTCTCGCGGCACATGCTCGCCGACGGCTACGAAGTCGTCATGGATCTGGCCCGCTCGAAAGGCTCGTGGCTCTTCGATGCGCGCCGCGGCCGCTCCGTTCTCGATTTCTTCACCAACTTTGCTTCCTGCCCCATCGGCTACAACCATCCCCGGCTCGACAATCCCGAGTTCCGCGACCGCATCGCCACCGTGGCGATCAACAAGCCGGCGAACTCGGACATCTACACGACCTACATGGCGGAGTTCGTCGAGACCTTCGCGCGCCTGGCGGTCCCTCCATCCTTGAACAAGCACATGTTCTTCATCGAAGGGGGCGCCCTCGGCGTCGAGAACGCGGTCAAGTCGGCAATCGACTGGAAGATCCGCAAGAACCTTCGCAGAGGCATCGAGGGCCGCGGCACGCAGATCATGCATCTGCGCGAAGCGTTTCACGGCCGCACCGGCTACACGCTGTCGCTGACGAATACCGATCCGCGCAAGACGCAGTACTTCCCGAAGTTCGACTGGCCGCGCATCGACAACCCCAAGCTGCGCTTCCCCATCGACGATGATGTGGAGCAGCGCGAACAGGCTTCCCTCGCGCAGGCGAAGCAGTTTCTCGCCGACCGCAAAGACGACATCGCCGCGTTGATCATGGAAACGATCCAGGGCGAGGGCGGCGACAACCACTTCCGTCCCGAGTACTTCCGCGCCGTGCGCCAGCTCTGCGATGAGAACGACATGCTCCTCATCTTCGACGAGGTGCAGTCGGGCGTCGGCCTGACCGGCAAGATGTGGGCGTTCCAGCACTACGGCATCGAGCCGGACATGTTCTGCTTCGGCAAGAAGACGCAGGTCTGCGGATTCGCTGCCGGCGACCGTTTGTTCGACATCGACGACAACGTCTTCGCCGTCAGCTCGCGCATCAATTCCACATGGGGCGGCAACCTCACTGACATGGTCCGGTCGCAACGCTACTTCGAGGTCATCGACGAGGAGGGTCTCGTCGAGAATGCGGCAGTCGTCGGCGCGTACTTCAAGAGCGAACTGCAGCGCTTTGCCGAGGAGTTCCCGGACATGGTTTCCAACGTTCGGGGCCGCGGGCTGATGACCGCGTTCGACCTCCCCAGCGGCGAGATGCGCGACGCCGCGCTGAAGTCATTTCTCGCCAATGACGTCATGGCCCTCTCCTCCGGCCACCGTTCCGCGCGATTCCGTCCGCCTCTGAATCTCTCGAAGGATGAAGCAGCGGAGGGCATCAAGCGGATGGAGAAGGCGCTGCAGGGGCTGGTCTGATGATGGGCTCGATCGGCTTGCCGGAGTTGATCCTCATCATCGTCATCGCGCTCACCGCCGCAGTCTGGCCTGTGCTCTTCTTCGGACTCGGCTACTACTTCGGCCGGCGCTCGGTCCTTCGGAACGCTGGCGTCCCGCCGGCTGGCCCGGCGGCGTCCTCGCCGCCGACGCACGTATAGTCAGTCAATGAATCACGAGCGACTCAACCGGCGCGACTGGCTTCTCATCGCCGCCTGCCTCGCCATTGCTGCCGCCTCGATCTTCGTCGTCCTCAACTGGTTCAGTGCTGCGTTCCCCGAGGCCTCGATTGAGTTCCGGTATGACCGCGACTCATCGCAGCAGCTCGCGGCGCGCGTCGTCGCCGCGCAGCAGATCGACACGCGCGGCATGAAGCACAGCGCGACGTTCGACTCCGACGACGAGGCGCGCATCTTCCTGGAGCGCTCGGCCGGCCTGAAGAAAGCGAACGAGATCTTCAAGCGCGATGTGCGCCTCTGGTCGTGGTCGCATCGTTGGTTTCGTCCGTTGCAGGAGGAAGAGATCCGCGTGGAGATCGCGCCGACCGGCGAAGTGACCGGCTTCAGCGACCGGATCCCGGAGGATCGAGCCATCGTCTCTCCCGACGTAGCCGGCGCGCGCCGCATCGCCGAGGGGTTCCTGTCGGGCGTTCACGCAAACCTCGGCGATCTTCAGCTCGTTTCGCAAAGCGAACGGCGGCTGCCACACCGGATGCAGCGCATCTTCACGTGGGAATCGCGCACCGTCCATCCTGCCGGCGCGCCGTACCGAACCGTCGTCACCGTCGACGGCGACCGCATTCGCAGTTTCTCCACGCGCATCAAGGTCCCCGAGGATTGGCAGCGCTCGTATCGCGAGCTGCGCTCGAAGAACTTGCTGGCCGGCAACGTCGACACCGTCTTCTTCATCATCACCGGCATCTGCATCGTAGCGGTGTTCGTCACGCGCCTCATCCGTGGTGATCTCCGCCTCCGTCTCCTCCTCGGCATCGGAATCGCGGCGGTGGTTCTGGTCACCGGAACGACGCTGAATTCGTGGCCGAGCGCGCTGGCCGGCTACGACACCACCAATTCCTATCCGGCGTTCCTCGCGCAATTCGCGTTCGGAGCGATCCTGCAGGGTGTCGGCGTGGCGATGTTGCTCGTCGTCATCGTCGGCGCGGGCGAGGTCATGTTCCGTGGCCGCTTCCCGAAGCAACTTTCTTTCCCGCGCATCTGGAACCGGCACGCTCTCACGTCGAAGCGCGTCTTCCTGTCATTCATCATCGGCTACACGCTGGTGACGTTTTTCATGTGCTACCAGACGGCGTTCTATTTGATCGCCGACAAGTTCGGGGCGTGGGCGCCGGCCGAGGTGCCGTACGACGACATGCTCAACACGGCGTTCCCGTGGATCGCGGTGCTCTTCGCTGGATTCTTCCCCGCGCTCAGCGAAGAGTTCATGTCGCGCGCGTTCTCGATTCCGTTTTTCGAGAAGGTTCTGCGATCGCGAGTGGCTGCGATCGTTGCCGCCGGATTCATCTGGGGATTCGGCCACGCCACCTATCCGAATCAGCCGTTCTACATCCGCGGCGTCGAAGTCGGGCTTGCGGGCGTCCTGATCGGATTCCTGATGATGCGCTTCGGGATCCTGCCGCTGCTGATCTGGCATTACACGGTCGACGCGCTTTACACGGCGATGCTGTTGCTGCGCTCCGGCAACCGTTACTACGTCATCTCCGGCGGACTGGCCAGTCTTGTCTTCGCGATCCCGATGCTGATCTCGATCGCGCTCTATGTTCGCAATAAAGGCTTCGTCCCGGACGACGATCTCTCGAACGAGACGCTGCCGCTGAAACCTGTTCCTGAGCGCCCAGAGGTGACGGTTGGCCCAGCCTTCACTTTCGCGGCGATGCCGGTGACGCGTGGCAAACTGCTCGTCTGCATCGTCATCATCTTGCTGGCTGCCGGCGCTCTTGCGCTGCACCTTCCCTCGATCGACGACGCCGTCGACTACCGCATCACGAAAGAGGATGCGAAACGCATCGCCTCACGCGTCGGGCCGCCGCCTGCCGCGGCCATGCGCACGATTGCAACGCCCGTCGAAGGCTTCCGAAAATGGGAGAGCGACTCGCAGCGCGAGGATGGCGGCACACCCGGCGGCTACGACGGGCTGGCCGTCGACTACATCCTGCGCAACGGGATGAGCGTCCCCTCGCTCGCCGGTGTGATGAAGACGAAGATACCGACCGCGACGTGGATGGTGCGCTCGTTCGCGCCGCAGGTGAAGGACGAGTACTTTATCGAAGTCGATCCGCGCACGTCGCGCGTGGCCGGCTATCACAAGTATCAGGATGAGCGCCGCGCCGGACCGCGCCTCGAGCAGCCGCAGGCTCTGACGATCGCGCAAGGCGCGTTCCCGCAGTACGACGAGGACGTCCGGACGTTCGATCTGAAAGAAGCGCTGAGCTATCAGCAGCAGAACCGCCGCGACTGGCTCTTCCACTTCCAGGAAAAACAACCGCTCGCCGCCGACGCGTGGCGGCGCATCAGCGTGCGCGTGGCGGGTGCGGACGTCACGGAGTTCACGACCACGGTGAAAGTGCCGGACAGCGTCTACCGCGAGCCCACTACGCTCCTCAACATCGTCTTCACCATCGTGCGCATCGTCGGAGGATTGGCGATTCTGTCGCTGATCGTGGCCGGCTTCGTGATCGCGTTGCGCCGGCAGCGCTTTCCGTGGCAACGCGCCTTGCGATGGACGCTGGCGCTGGCGATCATTCCGCTCATCTCCGTCGCTGCGCGCTGGGAGTCGACGCTGTTCGGATACAACACGTCCATTCGCTGGGAGACGTTCATCAGCGGACAGGTCATCGACGTCGTGCGCAACGTCGGCCTGCAGTTGGGATTGGTCTTCCTCGCCGTCGCCGCGCTCGCGGCGGCGTATCCGCAGGCCTTCCATCTCGCACGGCGCGATACTCGTGCCGCGCTTGGCCGTTCTGCCGTCGTTGCTGCGTTGACCGCGATCGGTATCGCCGTATTCTTTCGAATAGGTCAGCAGGCGCTCGCGTTGCGCTTCCCGTCGCTGGCAGCGATGCAGTCGTTCAACGTACCCGACGCCGTCGCCTTGCCGCTTCCCGCCCTCCTCGGCATCCTCTCCACGATTCTCCGCACACTCATCGTCTGCTCGGTCTTCGGCCTGTTCCTGCTGGCGCTGCGCGGCTTCCGGTCGAAAGCGTGGCTTCCGCCAACGATCGGAATCGTGGCGCTTTTCCTCGCCTCTCTCGACTCTTCCGCGAACCTGCGCCAAACCCCGCTGATGCTCGTGACCGCGGCAGCAACCGCCATCCTCGCCTTCGTCGTGATCCGCTACGTATTCGGCACGAACCTGCTCGCCTATCCGCTGACGATCGCGGTGGCGCTGCTCGTCGGGAACGGTGCCGATCTGCTGCAGAACCATCGGCCCGATCTTCGTCTGAACGGCATCATCGAGATCGTCGTTGCGGTCGGGTTGCTTCTCTGGGCCGCGATGCCATCCGACGGAACGGTCGGATCGGTCCGATCCGTCGGATCCGTCGAATCCGTTTCGGTCTCGGAGTCGTAGAGAAGGCGTGCTCAACGACTACCACTTCATCACCCGCTGGCGCGTCCGCGGTACGGTCAAAGAAGTCATCGACATCCTCGGCGACGCTGAAGATCTCCCGCGCTGGTGGCTCGCGGTCTACATCGAAGTGAAGAAGCACGGCGACGTCGTCGAGCTCTTCACCAAAGGCTGGCTCCCCTACACGTTGCGCTGGAGCTTCCGCGTCACCGAAACCCGCGCCGACGGATTCGTCATCGAAGCCTTCGGCGATTTCGCCGGCCGCGGCGAGTGGCTGCTGACGCAGGACGGCGACGACGCCGGCATCATCTACGACTGGCGCATCACCGCCGAGAAGCCGCTGCTGCGCCTTCTCTCCCCGATCCTCAAGCCGATCTTCGACGCCAACCACCGCTGGGCCATGGCCCGCGGCGAAGAGAGCCTTAGAATTGAGCTCGCGCGCCGGCACGGCGAGCCGCACGGAGACCCGCCGAAGGCGACGTTCCGATCGAGGGAGAGCGCATGACCTACGCCGAGAAACTGGCCCTTTACGAGAAACTCGTAGCCACGAACAAGAAGGTCTCGCGCACGGGCGACACGACGCCCTACACGTCGCTGAACGGCAACATGTTCAGCCTCCTCACCAAAGAAGGGACGCTCATCCTCCGCCTCGACCCCGATTCTCAGGCCGCATTCATCAAGAAGTACGAGCTCCCCGACCAATACGGAGTCGCCGCGACGACAGAGTACGTCGAAGTCCCCGACGCGCTCCTGGCAAAGACGCGCGAACTGAAGAAGTACTTCAACCTGAGTTACAGGTACGCGGCATCGCTGAAGGCGAAACCTACGAAAGAGGAGAAGAAGTGATCACGCGGATGTGCGCCAGCCGGGGAGCGTGTGCCAAGGAATGGCTTCTCCCGCAGCGGGCTTCCCTCTGAGACATCCCTGCGATACGCTCGCACTGGATGAAACCTCGTGTCTATCTCGAGACGAGCGTGATCAGCTACCTTGTTGGCTGGCTGAATCAGCGAAGCATCTTAGTTGCTCATAATCAAGAGTTTACGCGTGAATGGTGGGCGTCGCGCCGCCATGAGTACCAACTGTTCTCATCCGCCGTTGCTGTGAATGAAGCGAGAAAGGGCGAGGCGCCGCTCGCTCAGGAGCGCCTTGCCTTCCTTGCGGAAACCACGTTGCTCGATATCACGGATGCTGCGACCGCCTTGGCTCTGCAGCTTCTCCGTCATACTCGCATTCCGGCAAAAGCCGATGTTGATGCTCTTCACGTCTCCGTCGCGTCTGTTCACGGAATGGACTATTTGCTTAGCTGGAACTGTAAGCACATTGTGAACGCCAACATGCTCCCACAGGTATATGCCGTCTGCCGGGCGGCTGGTTACGAGCCACCGTTGATCTGTACACCATCTGAGCTTCTGGAGCCATGACCATGGAAGACCCTATCGTTGAAGAGCTGCACAAGATTCGTGAAGAGATGTTGGCCGAGCATGGCGGGCTCGAAGGGCTGGTGAAGTATCTGCGCAAGATTCAAGCGGAGATGCCTGAACGCGTCGTCAGCCTCGATCCCAAGCCTCCGATTGAATCAAGGCGAAAGATCTCCTGAGGCTCCGACCCCAGGACGGAAATGCAAGGTCATGGCCACGAGAACCGAATCGCAAGGCAACTGCAGTTTGTGCGGCGCGTCCCTTTCGAAGCGTCAGATGTCTCGTCATTTGTCGGAATGCGCGTGCCCCGAGGGGGGGAACGTCGCCGCCGTGGTCCAGCTTCGCGTTGATGCGCCCGGCACTCCGTTCTGGCTTGATGTCGATGTCAAAACCAACGCCCCGTTACGCGACCTCGATGACTTCCTCCGAAACATATGGCTGGAGTGCTGTGGTCACCTCAGCTCGTTCGAAGTAGGCCGTACCAGTTACGTCGTGCTCATGGACGACGATTCCTTCGGACCGGCGCGGGACGAGCGCAGCATGAACACTCGCGTGTCGGCAAGCTTGCCGCCAGAGGGAAGCCTGTTCGCTTACGAATACGACTACGGTTCGACGACGCATCTTCGCCTCAAGGTCGTCGCCCACCGCATGGCTCCCAGCCGGCGAGAGAGCGTGAGGCTCCTCGCCAGAAATGACGATCCAGTCTGGACGTGTCAGGTGTGCCAGGAGACGGCGACCGCGCTGTGTGCATACTGCTTCCTGGAAAGTGACGCCTTCTTCTGCGAGGCACACGCGGAGGAACACGATTGTGGCGAGGAGGCAATCCTACCCGTCGTGAACTCGCCCCGAATGGGCGTGTGCGGTTACACCGGCTGAGACAAGATCTATATTGAGAAACGCGCAGCATCGATGCAAACGTTCTCGTCTCGCACTTCATCGTTTGGCCATCGGCGGGAAGTCGCACAGACAAGAGTGTCTGTGCCACACAGGCCGGCTCCATGTGGCACAGACACTCTTGTCTGTGCTGCTCTTCGGCACGGCCCGGACCCGTCGAGCTGAACTTCCGCAGTTTCAAGAAGTTACCTATCGTGCACCTGAAGAGCATCCCCTGGAACGCCGGCGGCCAGGACGATGCCCTCAAAACAGGACACCCTCCACTTCAAAGCCCCATTCCTCGACTCACTCTGGAAATGAAGCGAGGAGCAAGCCGTTCCTTCGCGTCTTCGCGCCTTCGCGTGAAGCCAATAACTGACGTCTAATCAGTAAGTTACGAGAGAGCGGACATCGATGACTCCAGGGTCGGAATCAGTCTCTCCGAGGGCTAGGCAAATACCTCCGAAGGCGAGATAAATACCTCGGAGGCCGAGGTATTTACCTTCGAAACCGAGGTATTTACCTTCGAAGCCGAGGTATTTACCTCCGAGGCCGAGGTATTTACCTCCGAAGCCGAGGTATTTAGTTCCGAGGGCGAGCTATTTACCTCCGAGGCCGAGGTATTTAGCTCCGAGGGCGAGGTATTTAGCTCCGAAGCCGAGGTATTTACCTCCGAGGGCTGAGGTATTTAGCTCCGATGCCGAGGTATTTACGTTCGAGGCCCGAGGTATTTACCTCCGAGAGCGAGGTATTTAGCTCCGAAGCGGACCTTTGCATCTCCGGGGTCGATCTCCGTCGAGCCGAGGCCGGGCGATGGCCGGCCGCGCACACGCAAAGTAACCTTCCGAAATCTGCCGCGTCAAACAAATTGGATCGCGACAGATGTGAGCCCGGCCGGCAGCACATCCTCTGCCGGACGCGGGACCAGTCGATGTAGACGTTCAACCCCTA
>OLLN01000223.1_pt1 | contig 48640 bp, 45 predicted proteins | sample 1604281 | NCBI WGS metagenome assembly OLLN01 (sample SAMEA104055716, study PRJEB20765) | soil metagenome | biome: Arctic tundra; feature: Polygonal ground; material: soil | place: USA | collected 2011-09 | depth 0-0.5 m | reverse complement strand
CGGACCCGCACGCACGGTGGTGTGGGAGGGGCGGAGCCGTGAGGCTCCCCCCTATCCCGAATCGAGACGCCCACACTCCTCTGCGCTACGACAAATGCGTGTCGCAAGGAGTGCGGTCGTCTCGACCGCGGGCACTCGGGCGTCCTCGCCCGAGTGCTGTCAGGGCGGAGGTCGAAATTCGTCGACGTTCTTGCTTGCGTGAAGTACGGCTTCGTAGTTCCTGCCGCGCAAACTCCCGGCCAATCGCTGTGACGCGCGGCCGGCCAGGCTCGCTGTCATCCACGTCCCGGATACGATGCTCGCCAATGTTTTCGCTCCCCTCTGCACGGTTGCGGGCATGCCGGATCTGACATACGCTGTCATTCGTGACGGTGGAGAAACCGCTCGTCTGGCTGCGTGGCGAGGTGAAGACCCGCCATTCTCTCGTGCTGGACGGGTGGAGGCAGGATTCCTTCTCCGACGCTGCAGCAAGGAGAGCAACTGTCGCTGCCGAGCTCGCGTCCGATGCCGGTCATCGGTCCGCGATGTCACGAGCTGCGAATCATTGACCGCGAAGCGACGTGGCGGATTCTGTACTACGTGGCCGATGATGCGGTCGTGATTCTTGAAGTGTTTTCGAAGAAGACGCGAACCACACCGCCACGCGTGGTGGACGCGGCCAAGTCGCGGTTGGAAAAGTACCTGCGAGACGTGGAGGACTGACCATGAAAACGGAAAAAGCAAAGAGACTGGCGAAGGCAGGCTGGAATCTTGGTGATGCAAAAGACTTCCTCGGGCTCGATGCTTCCGAGGCGGAGTTTGTGGAGATCAAACTCGGACTGGCCCGGCGCCTCCGAGAACTGCGCGCGCAACACAGCTGGACCCAGGCCGATCTCGCCGCCCGCCTCGGATCGAGCCAATCCCGAGTCGCGAAGATGGAAGCCGCCGATTCCACAGTCAGCGTGGACCTGCTCGTCCGATCGCTGCTGACCGCCGGAGCGGACCGAAAGGACGTAGGCCGCGCCGTGGGATCACGACGGCGGTGATAATGCGACGTCGCGCGGACGTCACTTTGAGCGGCTGCGGGAGCGGCAACTATGGTCTCTGAAACAGAACCACCTTGGGCCGGTGAATTGGCCAGACATCGGAGCGTCGTGTCGACGCTTTGTTCTAGTAGGAGTCTAGTTTAAGCGTCTTGCTGTAATAATCCCGTCGTCATCTGGGCTCAGTTTGGAGCGGTCGGGGTAGAAGTTGGCTGGTTTGTGATGGTCGCAGAAGTGGCCGGCCTTCCAGTTCCAGCCGGAGCCCTCGTTGACGACAGCGATCTCATGGCAACCATCGGCCTCGCAGACGCGCCTATGTTGGGCTGTTCGGTGTCCGCAATTGTCGCAGCTATTCGGAGCCGGACGCGAGACATCAACCCAGCACGATCGGTTGGAGCAGAACTCACAAGCTGACGGTGCGAGGTTGGGGTCAAACTTGCGGAGCATGATCGGACAAGTTTACGCCTACTTCCGATGCAGATGCCGAGTACGGGGCCGTGATCAGTTGGCGCTGTTGAGCTTGACTGTCTTGGTCACTTCGGTTCCGGCGCGACGATAGGTGATTGATACTTCTCTTCCCTGGTACCTGCCGAGAAGTTGCCTATAACTTGAAACATCAATCACGTCGTCGTCGCCGATCCGGACGATCACATCTCCTCTGAGTAGGTCGGCAAGAAATGCCGGACTATTCTTGATGATGGCGCGAGCCAATACGCCACGGTTACGCTGGTACCGCTGACGCTCCGCTGGGTTGAGATCTCGCGTAACAATTCCTAGACGATCTGGCCTTGTCTTTACCCAAAAAGAGGCTGACTGCTCGTACCGATCGATTTGATATGTTGTCTCATACCTCGAGCTGGTCCCCGGAACATACGTGGATGTCGTACCGGAGTAAGTAGATAAACCGTCGGTCCCATAAATAGAGCCTTCGCTGGTTGAGGTTATGTATGTCCCCGGAGTCGTGACCGTGTACGGGATTGTCCCTGCTATCGAGTGACTAAATTTGCCATAGACAAGCACGACTGCGGCATGTACAAGGCGAGCTTGTGGTACGGGGTCATTCAACGGACCGTCGAAGTGGCTATATCCTATGAGTTCGAAGCCATTCTCTAGCATAGCTAGACCATCGTTAGGCGGATCGTCGCTTCTGTACACCTCTGGATTGCCCATGTATGGGACGAGGTTTGGAAACGATTCTATAGACTGGCCCGTCAGTAGGTTAGTGTAAAACTGGTGATGGCCGTTAGCCGCGCAAGCAGCCAGGAGCAGAGTGGTGGTTAGAACGACTACAGAATGGCGCATCGAAAGTCTTCCTTTATGGGCTGACTCCGTTGAAAAATCGTTGCCACGCGATCACCTTGCCGATGTTCTTCAGTTCGTCAGCGGGAAGTACTTCAAACTCGGACCGTGAACCGAAGTATCGCGTTCTCAGTCGATTCGAAATCACGAGTGAATTCGGATCCGCCACTACCTGAAGCCGCGAGGCGATGTTGATGCTGTCACCAATGGCATGGATCGGGCTTGTTGTCGCGTGCTCAGGAATGAAAATGACAGGACCAATGGCCGCTCCGGCACGCAGGCCTTTGGGTTCAACGGAGAGATCAAGCTGATCCTGCCATTCGTCGGCCAGCTTGAGCGCCGTGCCGATGAGACGCTGCACACAACGTTCAAATTGCGCGATCTCAGTATCTCCGAACCAGTACGCGAGGATTCCGTCTCCCATGAACTTGTCCAAAACGCCTCCGTGATAATAGACGGCCTCGCGACTTTCACGGTAGAACCTGCCCATGACCGACGTAATGAGAGCCGTATTGGAGCCTGACGCTTGTACGAAGGCAGAGAAACTGCAGAAATCCGCGACTAGCACCACTACATCCTCGCGTTTGCCCTGAGGAAGCTCGGGAAGGTAGTTGGTATCGACCGGCGAAAGAAGCAACTCAAGTTCTGCTAGCGAGAACGTTTCAACTCGCTCGGCGAAGTACTCGGCGGCCGCCTTAATCAGATACTTGAGGTCCCAGATTTCGAACCGCACGCCTCGACCTTCGAGCTCTTTCCGCGCCTCTTGTGCTTCGCTGGTGGACGCGCTCGGGAAATCTATCGGCGTCGCTAGGATAGCTACAAGGGGAGCCCCTGTGGCCGATGTCGATACGGAGCGCACAAGGCGGCGAAGGGCGCGGTGAATAACGTCAGCCGTTTCGCCCGTGTACGGTGCCTTCGTTTCAACGAAAACATCGCCACCCTCCGCCGTGATCACGATGAAGTCGACGTGGGAAGTCTTCGCGCTGCCCGCGTCTTGGATCTCGATAGCCATATCCCGTAGGACGAGACCACCTGGATACGTCTGCTGAAGCAGCCGGTAGACGAATTCATCGAAGCGCTCCGCTCTCAGTTGACCGTCTGCGTGATCCACAACCTCAATATATCTCTCTCTCCCTGTTCACGCCTACACCCTCGCCACACTCTTCGCCAACATCTTCTTCAAATACTCCCCGGTCGGCGTGTTCTTCGTTTTTGCGATCTGCTCCGGCGTTCCCGTCGCGATGATGTAGCCGCCGCCGTCGCCGCCTTCGGGGCCTAGGTCGATGACGTGATCTGCCGTCTTGATGACGTCGAGGTTGTGCTCGATGACGACGACTGTGTTGCCGCGGTCGACCAGGCCGTGCATCAGGTGGAGGAGTTTGGCGACATCGTCGAAGTGCAGGCCGGTCGTGGGCTCGTCGAGGATGTAGAGCGTTCTTCCCGTCGCGCGTTTCGCCAGTTCTTTGGCCAGCTTCACGCGCTGCGCTTCGCCGCCGGAGAGCGTGGTCGATGACTGGCCGAGTTTGATGTAGCCGAGTCCCACCTCGTCGAGGGTGCGGAGGATGTTGGCAATTCTTGGGATGTTCTTGAACGTCTCCAGGCCCTGCTCGACGGTCATGTCGAGGATCTCGGCGATCGAGCTGCCTTTGTACGTGACCTGCAGCGTTTCCCGGTTGTAGCGCTTGCCGCCGCAGACGTCGCAGGTGACGTAGATGTCGGGCAGAAAGTGCATCTCGATCTTGATCTGCCCGTCCCCGCGGCAGGCCTCGCAACGGCCGCCTTTCACGTTGAACGAGAAGCGTCCCGGCCCGTAGCCGCGCATTCTGGCTTCCGGCGTCTGCGCCATCAGGTTGCGCATCTCGGTGAAGAGCTGCGTGTAGGTGGCGGGATTGGATCGCGGCGTGCGGCCGATCGGCGACTGATCGATGTCGATGATCTTGTCGATCTGCTCCAGGCCGTCGATGCGGTCGTGCTCGCCGGGCGTGTCGAGGGCGTCAAAGAAGTGCCGCGATAGCGCCTTATAAAGAATGTCGTTGACGAGCGTCGATTTGCCCGAGCCGCTCACGCCGGTGACGGCGATGAAGATGCCGAGGGGGATGGTGACGTCGAGGTTCTTGAGGTTGTTCTGGCGCGCGCCGCGGATGACGAGCTTGCCATTGCTGAGCGGCCGGCGTTGCGCAGGCACCGCGATCGATGCTTCGCCGCGCAGATACTTCGCCGTCAGCGACGACGGGAAGGTCTTGATCTCCGCGAGAGTCCCCTCGGCCACCACTTCGCCGCCGTGAACGCCGGCGCGAGGGCCGAGGTCGATGATGTGGTCGGCGGTCTCGATCGTTTCTTCGTCGTGCTCGACGACGATCACCGTGTTGCCGAGGTCGCGAAGCTCGAGGAGGGAGTCGATGAGCTTGCGGTTGTCGCGCTGGTGAAGGCCGATCGACGGCTCATCGAGAACGTAGAGAACGCCCATCAGTTTGGAGCCGATCTGCGTGGCCAGGCGGATGCGCTGTCCTTCGCCGCCGGAGAGCGTGGCGGCGCTGCGGTCGAGCATCAGATAGCCGACGCCGACGGCGCAGAGGAAGCCGAGGCGGTCGCGCACTTCTTTGAGGATCTTGCCGGCGATCTTCTCTTCGCGCGGCGTGAGATCGATCGTGGCGAAAAACTGCTCGGCGTCTTTCAGTTGAAGAGCAACAATCTCATCGATCGGCTGTCCGCTCACGAGCACCGCCAGCGCCTCGGGTTTCAGACGCCGCCCTTTGCAATCGGGACAATCCATCGGCGTCATGAAACGCTCGATCTCTTCGCGGATGTCGTCGTTGTCCGATTCTTTGTAGCGGCGCGTCAGCATCGGCACGAGGCCTTCGTACGTTCCGCTGTACGAGTAGGTGCTCTCCGCGCCGCTGAACTGGAACTTGATCTTCTCCTCGGAGCCCTGAAGGATGACGCTGCGGGCTTTTTCCGGCAACGACTTCCACGGCACGTCGAGCTTGAACTTGTAGTGTTTGGCCAGCGTGTGAATCTGGCGGAGACGCCAGTTCTCGGCACCCTCTTTCCAGATGGAGATGGCGCCGTCCTCAATCGATTTCAACGTATCGGGGATGATCTTCTTCTCATCCACTTCCAATAAAACCCCGAGTCCGGAGCAGCGCGGGCAGGCGCCGTACGGCGAGTTGAAGGAGAAGAGGCGCGGCGTGATCTCGCCGATGGAGACGCCGCAGTCGGGGCAGGCGTAGCTCTGCGAGAGGAGCTCTTCGCGGTTGCCTTCCTGGTAAAGAATCTTGACGAGACCCTTGGTCACGCGCGTGGCGGTTTCGAGCGAATCGGCAAGGCGCTGCTCGATTCCCTCTTTGACGACGAGGCGGTCGATGACGATGTCGATGGTGTGTTTCTTCTGCTTGTCGAGCACCGGCGGATCTGCGAGCTCGATCATCGTGCCGTTCACGACGGCGCGCGTGAAGCCTTCCTTCACCATCTGCAGCATCTGTTTCCGGTACTCGCCCTTCTTGCCGCGGATGTAGGGCGCGAGGATGGTGAACTTCGTGCCGGTCTTGAGCGTCATGAGGCGGTCGACCATCTGCTGGATCGTCTGCGGGCGGATCTCGTTCCCGCAGCTCGTGCAGTGGGGCACGCCGACCGAGGCGTAGAGGAGGCGGAGGTAGTCGTAGATCTCAGTGACGGTGCCGACCGTCGAGCGGGGATTGCGCGAGGTCGTGCGCTGTTCGATGGAGATGGCCGGCGACAGTCCTTCGATCGAGTCGACGTCGGGCTTCTCCATCTGCTCGAGGAACTGCCGGGCGTAGGCGCTGAGCGATTCGACGTAGCGCCGCTGGCCCTCGGCGAAGATGGTGTCGAAGGCGAGCGACGATTTGCCCGATCCCGACACGCCGGTGATGACGACAAACTTGTTGCGCGGAACGACGACGTCGATGTTCTTGAGGTTGTGCTCGCGGGCACCGCGGATGACGATGGATTCCATGGGGTCGGATCAACTCTAACTCCGCAGCGGCAACCCCTCTTCCCACGCTACGGGGGGTAGAGAATTTGACAAATGGGGCGGGAGTGTTGCCCTTCGCGTTCTTCGCGGCTTCGCGTGATCCCTTTTTTTCACGCGAAGACGCGAAGACGCGAAGAAAGCCCGACACTTGACGCTCGCGCTGCTTGCGCGTATAGCTCCGCGGCTTGGCCGCCATCCTTCTCTATCTCGCGACGACCGTAGCCGTGATCGCGCTTTGGCGACGATTCGTCCAGCCAATCTCGCGCGCCGCAGCGCTCGTCCTGATCCTTCTGCCGATGTGCTTTACGGGACGGGCTCTGCTCACAGGACGGGTGTACGCGCCGATCGATCTGCCGTTCATGTCGGAGCCGCTGAATGCGTATGCCGCGGAGTTCAACGTGCCGAAGGTACACAACGGCACGCTCTCCGATCTCTACTGCCAGATCATTCCGTGGCGAAGCGCGGTGCGGACGGCAATCTTCAGCGGCCAATGGCCTCTGCTCAATCCGTTCATGCTCTGCGGCGACATCCTGGCGGCGGCGGCGCAACCGGCACCATACGATCCGTTCAACCTCCTCGGCATGGTGATTCCGATGCCGCCGAGTCTGACGTTCGCGGCGGCGATGACGTTCTTTCTGGCCGGCTTCGGTGCGTTCGCGTTCGCGCGCGCGCTCGGGTGCGGGGAACTGGCGTCGCTCGTCGCCGCGGCGGGGTGGATGTTCAGCGCAAACATCGCTTTCTTCGTCGGGTGGCCGCTGTCGCGATCGTGGGCGTATCTGCCGCTAATTCTCTTCGCCGTACACCGGCTGGTGAACGAAGCGAGCGTGCGTGCCGGTGCGCTGCTGATGGTCGCGCTGACGTTGTTGATCCTCGCCGGCCATCCGGAGTCGTTGCTGCACGTCACCGCGGTCGGAGCGGCGTATGGCCTGTTCGAGATTGCGACGACGCGAAAACGCGTCGGGCGGGTGATCGCGCTCGCCGTCGGTGCGGGCATCGTGGCGCTACTGCTGACGGCGATCTTTCTGCTGCCGTTCCTTGAGGCGTCACAACAAACGCTCGAGCTTCACAACCGGCTCGGTTACCGCTCGATGTCGTTTCCTTTCATGCCGGAGATGATTCAGCGCCGCGCGGCCAACACTGTCTTTCCGTTCTGGGGCGGCCAGCCGTGGCGCGATTCGTTTACCGCGGAGTGGGATCCCCAGACCGCGCGAACCGGCAGCATCGTGCTGGCGCTGGCGCTAACGGCATTGATCGTGGCCAGGAAGCGCAAAGAGACCTGGTTCTTCTTCGGGCTGGCGCTGGTTTGTCTCTGTGCAGGTTTCGACGCGCCGCCGATGGCTAACCTACTGCACAAACTGCCGTTGTTCGATGTCGCGCTCAACGAGCGGCTTGCCTTTGCAGCGTCGTGCGCACTGTCGATTCTTGCGGCGCTTGCGGTGGACGCGCTGGCAGCCGACGTTGCCGGCTATACACGTCGTAGGGTGGCGGCGGTGTTGGCTGGCGTGATCGCAATCGCGCTCGGCGTCGGGACGTGGCTGGTCTGGGCGCACGAGATGAAAGTCGGCGTCGATCCGAATGTCATCCGCATCAACGCCCTCGGCGATCTGATTCCGCTGGCGATCCTCGCCGTCCTCCTCGCCTCGCGCACCCCGCTTCGCATCGCCCTCCCGCTCGTTCTCGTTCTCCTCCTCGGACAGCGCATCATCGTCGACGGCTCGATCTACCCCTCGCTGCCGCAGCACGATTTCTATCCGAAGATTCCGATCATCCGCGCCATCCCCGAGAACACCGCGGAGCCGTTCCGCGTGGCCGGCGAGCATTTCGTGCTCATCCCTGATTCAGCGGCGATCTATCAACTCGAAGATCCGCGCGGCTACGAAGCGATGACGTTCGAGCGTCTCGCGGACACCTACCCCGTCTGGTCGATCCCGCTGCCGGTGTCGTTCAACGCCATCGGCGATCTTCAGCCGCCGTTCCTCTCGTTCCTCAACATCAAGTACGCGATCGTGCCGATCAGCGTGAACCTGACCCCGGGCTGGCGTGAATTGATGAAAGACCGCAGCGCGAAGCTGTTCGAGAACACGCATGTGCTGCCGCGCGCGTTCGTGCCGCGCCGCATCCGCTACGAACGAGATGGCGTCCTGGCGCTGAAGGGGATGAGGACCGCAAAGGATTTTTCCGATATGGCCTGGATCGAGGTGCCCGAGTACAAGCCTCACGAGATCGCGAACGGACCGGGCACGCTGACGCTTCACCGCGACGGTTTCGGCCTCGACATCGACGCCACGATGGCCGCGGATGGATGGGTGGTTGCGTCGCAGTCCGCTTGGAAAGGGTGGCGCGCCTACATCGACGGACGCCGCGTACAGATGCGTTTCGCCAATCACGCCTTCCTCGGCGTCTTCGTTCCCGCCGGACGCCATCACGTCAAGCTGCAGTACCTGCCGGAATCGTTCACGCGCGGCCGGGCGATCTCGTTCGCGACGCTGGGCGTTCTGATCCTCGCGGCTGGTGTGAGTGCATTGCGCGGTCGGCGAAAATTGACAATTGACAATGGACAATTGACAACGGAGCAGACGAGGGACAGTTGATGACAACTCCCAGATGGACCGTTTGATGGTTGGGCGTTGTCAGTTGTCAATTGTCAATTATCCATTGTCAACTGATGACCGGGGCCATGACCGCGCATCATAGAATCGGCGGGCATGTTTCGCCGCATCCTGCTGATCGCCGTCGTGGCCGTGATTCTCTTTGCTGGCTACGAGTGGATCACCTTTCCCGATGTGGCCGCGCTCGCGACGAGCCCGCCGGCGACGACCGCGTTCATGGAACAGCGCAAAGCGGAACTGCGCGCGGCCGGCAAGTCGGATGCGATCGACTATCGATGGGTTCCGTACGCGCGGATCTCGCCGTATCTGCGTCGCGCTGTGTTGGTAGCCGAGGACGATACGTTCTTCGAGCACGCCGCGGTCGATGTGAAAGGACTGCAGGAGGCCATCGAGAAAGACTGGGCACACAAGAAGCTCACGCACGGCGGTTCGACGATCACGCAGCAACTGGCGAAGAACCTCTACCTTTCGCCGTCGCGCAATCCGTTTCGGAAAGTGAAGGAGTACTTCATCGCCCGCTCGCTCGAGAGCCATTTGACGAAGAAACGGATCCTGGAGATCTACATCAACGTCGTGGAGATGGGCGAGCGGGTCTATGGCGCCGAGGCGGCCGCGCAATCGTATTTCCATTCGCCGGCCGCATCGCTTTCGCCGTCGCAGGCCGCGCTCCTCGCCGCATGTCTTCCCAATCCTCGGGTCATGAATCCAGCCAGTCCGAACAAACGTTTGCGCTGGCGTCAGCGAATGGTTCTCTCGCGGATGCGCCGTTGGGGTTACCTGTTCGAGAAGGAAGTGCTGACCGAGAAGAAGCCGGCGCCATCCGCACCCGTAACCGAAACGACAGCGACGGTCGATACGGCGTTGCAGCAGGTTCCGGCAACGGACACCGCGACGCCGGAGCCGCCCACGGAGACGACAACAACAGCGCCGCCTCCGATTCCGACGGAGACTTCGCCGCCAACGGAGACGGTGCCGAAGACGGAGGCCGAGCCGCCGCCTGCGACGACAACGACGAGCCCGCCGTAGGCTTGTTAAGGAGTGCGGTCGTCTCGACCGCGGGCATTCGGGCGTCCTCGCCCGAGTGCTGTCAGGGCGGAGGTTGAAATTCGTCGACGTTCTTGCTTCGTAGTTTCTGCCGCGCACTCCGAGCGCCGGTAGGTTGAGGTGTCATCCTTCGCCGTCACTCCGAGGATTGCGCCGACAGGTGCATCGATCGGCGGGTAAATCCGAGGCGAGGCGGAAGAGTTAGTCCGCCATCACGGTACTCACGCCGAGGCGAGGACGCCTCGCCGCCGCAGGCGAGACGCCTGCACTCCTTCGGCGGCGTCTGTAAAAAAATGTGGCGCTGATCGGCCGGATTTGACGCCACTTCGCGAGCGGTCAGCACGCAAAGCATTGCAACGCCGTCACTTCGCGATTTTCAGTCCGCGGCGTGCCGTTTGAGTCTCTGCCGATCCCGATGGAAGACCTCGAATTTATTCAGGAACGGCAGGAAGAGACCTGCATGAAGGTTGTTGGTGCGCTGACCGGCTGGGAGACGGTCGTGTTTCAGGTGGAAGACGTGCCGCCGGAGGAGTGAGCGGCGGCGGGGTCGCTTTCCTGCACTGCTTCGTTGGCGCCTTTGAAGCCGATTTTCGAATGGGTGCCGTCGCAGAACGGCTTCATTGTCGAACCGCCGCAGCGGCAGAGTGCCGCTTTTTTCACCTCGACCGGATTGCCCTGGGCGTCGGTGAGGGTGAACTCGCCTTCGACGAGGTAGGGTCCGTTGTCGCGGATCTTGATGTTGATGGGCATGAGGGTCCTTTTAGAAAATGGGGTTGTTCGCGGTGTGCGTGATGTGCCATTGGTAGGTGTAGTCGGGGAACGCGATGGGGACGGTGTAGTTGACGGTGACGGTGATCTCGCCGTTCGCGCGGACGATGTTGATGTCGTCTTCGGTGAGGGGCAAGGCATCCTCGCGCGCTTTGGCCATGATCGCTGCCTTGATGCGCTCATCATTATGCGTGCCAGCGGATTTGGCCTCGTCGACGACGGTCTGCCGCATCTCGGCCGCTTTCACTTTCACCGGAATCATCTTCCAGGCTACGAAGATGGCGATTCCGAGCAGGATCAACCCGAGGAGACATCCGAACTGACTCTCACCGCGCTCGCGACGACTCTTCCGCATAAAAACCTCCGTCGGCGCTGAGTATACCTATTGGATGAGTTTGAAGAGACGGTCGGCGCGGAGGGGTGTGGGGGGTGGGTTGTGGGTTGTGGGAGAAGACGCCGCTACCACTCCCCAGTCCCCGCTCCCCACTCCCCCCGGCGACGACCAGAGAATCAGCCGGGCCTGGCCGAGCACGTCCGCGCGGGGGAGGAGGCCCCAGCTACGGCTGTCGAGCGAGTCGGTGCGGTTGTCGCCGAGGACGAAGTAGGAGTCTGCGGGGATGAGCTGGGGAGGGATGAGGCCGGTGCTGGCCTGGGCGGCAAGGTACGACTCCGCGAGTGTGTGACCGCGAACGATGACGCGCCCTTCGCGCGTCTCCACGAGATCGCCGGGCGTGCCGATCACCCGCTTGACCATCAACTCTCCAACGGCATGGGGCGATCGGAAGACGATGACGTCACCAGCCTGCGGCTCACTACGGAACCGGTAGGGAGTGACGACGATGTGGTCGCCGGCCATCAGCGTCGGGGCCATCGAAAACGAGGGAATCACGTAGATTCTGATGGTCGCGCGCGCGAGAAACGCCAGAGCGATGGCGATGGCCAGCGGCTCGATGATGAGGCGGATCGCGGATTTGGGTTGCACCGGGTTGTTGAACGAGTCCGGTCGGAGCTGTCATTCCGAGCGGGCGGGGGCGTTGGGGGGCGAGGAATCCCCTGCAAATGCAGCGCATCGACGGCAACAACGCAGGCTCCGAGCGGGGGAAGTGAACGTTTGCGGCTGCGTTGGTAGGGGATTCCTCGCCCCCCGCCGCCCCGCCCGCTCGGAATGACAGGTCCCACCCCGCAACACATACCAACCAATTCTTGACGTGCTTCCTCCGCGCGAATACTGTTCGCGGACATGCCGATCGAGCCGCGACAGCCGCAGGGACTTGTCGACATCCTCGACAAGATCCTGGACAAGGGTCTCGTCGTTGCCGGAGACATCAAAGTCTCGCTCGCCAATGTCGAGCTCCTGACGATCCAGCTCCGGCTCGTCATTTGCTCCATCGACAAGGCGGAGGCGATCGGCATCAATTGGTGGCGCTCGGACCGGTTCTATTCTGCCGCGCCCAACGTTGCCAGCAGCGAGGAGTACGACGCTTTGAAGGCTCGCGTGCACGAGCTCGAGCAGAAGCTCGAAGCGCGGGAGCTTCCGCAACCCACGCAGAAAAAAGCAGACGAGAAGAAAGGCAGGTAAGTCATGGCAGTGGAACGCACACCAGGCGGCACCAGTCTTATCGACGTACTCGACCGAATTCTCGACAAAGGTATCGTCATCGATGCGTGGGTCAGAATCTCGCTCGTCGGCATCGACTTGATCACGGTTGAAGCGCGCGTCGTCATCGCTTCGATCGATACCTATCTGAAGTACGCCGAAGCGGTCGGCATCACCTCGACCGTCGCCCGCCCCGCGCTGGGCCCGGGCGAGGGTGGCACAGGCGGCGGAACCGGCAGCATGACGCCGGCTTCAGGCGCCGGCCGCGCATAAAACGGGTCCGCTCTCGTCGAGCATAACAACGCCTGCCGCGCAGAGCGCACGGCAGGCGTTTTCGTTTCGCTCTCTCAGTGGTGACGGTCGTAGCCGATTCCGCGCTCGGTTTCGGCGATGGCGTCGTTGGTCAGCCTGAGCGCCTTTTCGCGGTGACCGCCTTTGTCGCGATCGCCCTTATCCAATTCCCGTTTTGCCAGACGCAGATGTTCGAGCGCTGACTGCATGTGGGGTTGGTCGGCGATGGCGCGACCTGCAACGAATCCCGAGGCAATGGCGGTGACGATGAGAAGGGCGATAACGAGACGATGTAGTTTCATGGGTCTCCTCCTTGTCGATAATCGACGCGGCATGCGTCGAAGCGTTTACGGGTGGGGGCCCCCCTGTGGATTAATAGATTAGTGGATCAGTCGATGAGTGGTCACTGATCAGCAAAAAAAGTGCCTGACCACTGACCACTACTACCTACTGCACTCCACTAATCCACGAATCACTAATCTACTTACTACTACTTCAGCCACTGATCGAACCAGTCGCCGACCGTCTGGTACCAGAGCTTCGAGTTCTGCGGCTTCAGCACCCAGTGCCCTTCGTCCGGGAAATCGACCATTTTTGATGGGACGCCGCGCCGCTGCAGGGCTGTGAACAGCTCCAGCCCCTGATTGATCGGCACGCGGAAATCGAGCTCCCCGTGAGTGACCAGCGTCGGCGTCTTGAAGTTTTTTACGAAGTTGTCGGGCGACCAGCGCTGATACAGCTCGGGGTTGTCCCACGGGTTGCCCTTGAATTCCCACTCCGGAAACCACAGCTCCTCGGTTACGCCGTACTCCGACTTCAGATCGTAGACGCCGGCGTGGGAGACGAGCGCCTTGAAGCGGTCGGAGTGGCCGAGGATCCAGTCGATCATGTAACCGCCGTAGGAGCCGCCTGCCGCGCCGATGCGTGTTCCGTCGACGTACGGCAACGCTGCCAGCATGTCGACGCCGTTCATGATGTCGATGTAGGCCTTGCCACCCCAGTCGCCGGAGATCTCTTCGACGAACTTCTGTCCGAAGCCGCTGGAGCCGCGCGGGTTGGGCATGAGCACGACGTATCCGCGCGCCGCGAACATCTCCGGGTTCCAGCGATACGACCACGAATCGCTCCAGGCGCCTTGCGGTCCGCCGTGGATCAGCACGATGGCCGGGTACTTTTTCGTCTGGTCGAAGCCGGGCGGCGTCATGAGAAAACCCTGGATGTGCGCGTTTTCGGCGCCGGTCCAGTAGACATCGTGATACATGCCGATCCGATAACTGGTGAGCAGCGCATCGTTCTCGTGCGTCAGGCGCTCGACCGCGGACGTACGCTTGTTAACCGCGTAGATTTCGGTCGGTCCGGTCAGTCCCGAGCGTGCGCAGTAAAGCGTCTTGCCGTCGTTGGAAACCGCCAGGGCGCTCGTCGATCCGTAGCCCTCGATCGGCGAGAACTTTCCGTCGAGTGTCACTTCGTAGACCATATCGCGGCCGTGACTCGGCGCGATGACGAACAACGATTTCGAATCGTGCGACCACTGCACTGACTCGACCCAATCGTTGAAGTCGGCGCCGATGCGGTGCGCGGTTCCAGTCGTCCGGTCGTAAAGCCACAGCTCCCAGAGATCGGATTCGTAGCCGGCGCGCGCCTGCGAGCGGTACGCGATCCAGCGGCCGTCGGGCGAATAGTGCGGCGACGTGTCGGCACCGGCGCGGGTCGTGATCCGTTTCGCGCCCGCGGCAGGGACGCCGGCGATCGGGACGATGAAGAGATCGGCGTTGGTGGAGAGCTCCGGATGGTCGGAGGTGTCGCGGGCGTAGACGAGCTCCTTGCCGTCAGGTGACACATCGAATTCGTCGCCGCCTCCAAGAGAGAAAGGCGGAGCGTCAGAAGCGCCCGGCGTGAGGTCGCGTGGTGCGCCGCCGCCGAGCGGGACATAGACGATGTGACTGCGCGTTGGCTCCTGCCACGCTTTCCAGTGACGATAGAGGAGGCTGGTCATCACGTGCGCTTTCGTCGGCGCGGCTGCCTCGGCGGTGGTCTTGTCCTTGATGCAGGCAGGATCTACGCCGCAATCTGGGTAGATGTCGGAAACGACGATGAGCCCCGATCCGTCCGGCAGCCACTTCACGCTACCGGCGCCGCCAGCCAGATCGCTCACCTTCCGCGAAGTGCCTGCGGCGACATCGTAGAGAAAAATCTGATGCGCGCCGCCGTCGCGGTTCGAGACGTAGGCGATCGTCTTTCCGTCCGTCGACCAGGCCGGCCCGTTGTCCTGATGCTTGGCGTCACTAATCAACTTTGGCGCGCCGCCCGCCGATGGCCTGACGTAAACCGCGCTGGTGCTCTTGTTCGCCGCAAGATCGGGCGTGGAGACGTCGTATGCGAGCCATTTTCCGTCGGGCGAGAGCTGCGGACCCCCGATCCGATGGATGGACGCGAGGTCCTGAAATGTCATCGTGTGTTGCGCCATGGCCGTCGAGGCCAGAGCGAGAAGTGCCAGGGTGAATGTGAAGCGCCTCATGTGAAACCTCCGTGTTTGAAGGATGAAGGCGAAGGATGAAGGCAGAAGGGGCGGCAAACCGTTTCATCCTTCATCCTTCTGCCTTCATCCTTTCATCGTATGTATCCAAGCGATCGCAGATTCTCGTAATACTCCTCATTCATTTTCGTTGCTTGCTGCCGCGAGACGCGTGAGCCGTAGCTGGAGATGCGCGGCGGCTCGCTGCCAGCCAGCGTACGGCCGGACATCTCGTTCGATGGTGGAAAGCCGATGAGCGTGCAGAGGGTCGGCGCGACGTCGAACGGGGTCGTCGCCGGTGCCAGCGCGAACGTCGACGCCAGCACTGCCTGACCGGACTGATGATCGCCGGGCATTCCGACGACGATCACATCGAAGCCGCGCATACGCAGCGCTTCGACCGCGGCAACAACGCCGTCGAGTGCGTGAACGGATGCGGTCAACCGGGCCGACGGATCGATGGCCAGCCGGTTGAGAATCACATCGAGCGCGGGGAGATAAACAGTGGCAAAGCGCGGCTTGTCAGCGTCGGCCGCGTGCAACAGCCGCTTGAGCGATATCTCATCGACACGAAGCGCCACCATCTCCGGAGCTCCGCCACCGGATGCGGCTGCGGCGAAGACTGGCATCTGACCGATGGAGTGGAGTGCGCCGGTGTGCGCATCATCGGCCGTCCACCAGTTCACGGCCACGCTCGGCACTCCTCGGGCCGCGAAAATCTCCCAGACGAAATCGCGGCGTCGCACCGTCGGCGGCAGCGGCTCCCGCTTCGCCAGCCCCACCGCGCCGCCCAGACCACGCAGCGCGATGTCGCGCTGCGACAGCGATTGCAGCAGATGACCGCCGTTCCACAACCGGACGCCTTCAACCGAACGCACGCCGTGCAGAACCGTCTTCACGCCGGTGCCGAGCGAGGCCAATCGTTCCGTGGTGGAACCGCCGCGCAGCGGTGCGACGGCGCAGGTGGCGGGAAGCGCTCTGATGAGGTCGGGGCGGGAGCGGAGGATGTCCGAGGTCAGGCCGTCGACCGCGATCAGCGCGATGCGGCGCGTGCTCGGCGTCGTGACGACTTGCAGCGGCGGCTCGGCCGCACCTTTGTCCTGACTCGCGTACGTCGGAAGGAAGAGAACCGCGATGAGGAAGATGGCGGCCATCGTCATCGGCATCGTTCGCGGCTTCCGATGAATGGCAGGGATGCGTTGCAACTCGTAGATCGAAAACGACAGTAGTGCGGCGGAGATGGCGACGCTGCTGAAGAGGAAGAGCGCCACGATCAGCGCCAGTCCCAGCAGCAGCTCGGGCCACGACGGCGGTGCGTCGAAGCCGTACCACCAGATCGCGATCGCGCCGGAAGGGATGGCGCTGGCAGCGAACGAGATGGCCAAAAGTGCTCTTGGCGTATCGATTGCGATCGCCGGCCGGAGCTTGAGAACGAGAGCCACCAGAATGAGAAGGGCGAAGGAAATCGCGAATCCTGTCAGTCCATAGAGAAGGGACAGCAAGAGTGTCTCGCCCGCGGAAAGCGGATGGTTGCGAAAGACCATGATGGCGACGAGAGGGACGATCGCGAACAAGGCGATGAGGAGAGAGGCTTTGCCCGCGACCGTGGTCAGCTCCCGCCAGAACGCGCGAGAGGAGCGCCCGGCGGTAAAGGGATCGTGCGCGAACCACCGCTCGATGCCGTGCGAGAGGTATCCGCGATCCCGCAACTCGCGACGCAAATCGTCGACGGACGGCACCGGCACGGCGCGGAATATAGCACCGGGCCGGGCGTTCTATCGCCCGACTCTTCAATGGATTCCGGCGCAGTTACCCCTGGCAATGCGATCGAACATGAGGCGCTGCCCCAGCCGCCGCACGATGAACTGCCGAAGCGCCATCCGCTGGCGAAATTCCTCTCCGGCGCCGCCATCACCATCGGCTTCGTCCTCATCAAACTGAAGGCGCTCGTCCTGGTCGTCTTCGATTTCTTCCGCGGGTATGCCGTCAACCCGTTCGAAGGCTTCGGTCTCATGCAGTTTTCCGTCGCCGGCGGAACGATGGCTCTCTCGATCTGGGCGATGGCGACGAAGGCGCCGCTGCCCCTCGTCGTCGGTTTCGTCGGAATCATCCTCGTCCATGAGATCGGCCACGCAGTTGCCATCCGGGCGAAGGGCCTTCACGCCGGGTTGATGGTGTTCATCCCGTTCATCGGCGGCGCCGTCACGTTGAAGGATCAGCCGCGGTCCGCGTATGACGATGCGCAGATCGGCCTGGCCGGCCCCGTGGCGGGGACTTTCGCATCGCTCATCGTTCTGCAGGTTTACAAGTGGAACGACCAGCCGCTGTACCTCGCCATCGCCGCCGCAGGGTTCGCCGTGAACCTGATCAATCTTCTGCCGATTGGAATGCTCGACGGTGGCCGAATCTCAGCCGCAGTCACCAAGTGGATGTGGGTCTTCGGCGGCGGTGTGCTGATCTACAAAGTCGTAAAGCAGCCGAATCCGCTGATGCTGATCATCCTCGTCCTGGCGGCCTTCCAGGTGTACCTGTCGATCATGCGCGAGAAGGACGACAAGTCGTTCTATGACGTGACGCTCTCGCAGCGCGTCTTCGTTGCCGTGGCCTACTTCGGCCTCGTCATCTTCCTTGGGCACCAGACCTACATGTCGCTGAACCGTCTGGCGGCGCTCTCGACACCGTTGGTGAAGTAGGGTGAGGAATTTGAACGCACTTTTCAGCGACTCCTGTGCGTCGAGCGCCTTCTCTCCTTGTGCTTTTTTGCGGAGGAAAAGGCGCTCGTGGGAAACTTGGCGCTGACAATTTCGCCAAGTCCGCACTCGCCTTGGGTCTCACTCCGAATTCTCGCCAAGCACTAACATCGAGCCCCTTCTCCCCTCGTGCTTTTCGAGGGGAGAAGGTGCCGAAGGCGGATGAGGGGTGTGGTGCAATCGATTCGCACGAGGTTATGGCCGGGAAGCCACCGCGCAATTCTTGTTTGGGCATCGCGGCACTCGAACGCCCCCTCATCCGTCCTTCGGCCACCTTCTCCCCCACTGAGAAGCGTGGGGGAGAAGGCGCTCGATTGAAAGATGCTGCAAGTGTGAGAAATCCAGGTTGTTGGAGCGCTGGCCAGTTGACTGGTAGCGATATATCTGGATAGCCTGCCGAATCCAAATGGGCATCAACTTTCTTTACCCGACTCCAACCTTCGCCCGCGGCGTTGGCCGTTCGATCGATTTCTGGGGGTTGGCTGACCCACACAACGTCAGTAACTCGCCAGAAGCCGTCGATGCCGTAGCAATGTGGGCGGATTGGAAGGATGTCGGTGAAGATCTTGTCGAAGCGGTGCGGATACTGACGCTCGACGAGCCCGTGAAGAATTTCTCGAGACCCTAATGCTCTTTAGCCCTTTTGCATGAACCTCTATCTCCTCTTTGCAATCGCGCTTGGCGCAATCTCCGGGACGGCCGAACCGACCGTCGCGCGGCCGCGCTTTGCCGACGTGGCTGCCGAGTGCGGGGTCATGACGTGCGAGCAGTCGATTGCCTCGCCGCGAAGCACGCTCCATCACGCCCGTTCGGAGTCGACCGCTCCCCGCGTCGTCGAGAGCGCTCCCGCCCGCATCGAAGCGCCTCTTTCCGGCGCCGCCACTCCGCGCGCCCCTGCAACCAACTGCTGAGCCGTTTTCTCTCGCTCGCGGTTCGTTTGTTGCTGGGAAGGAAAGCACCATGATCAACAAGATACTCACCACGATTTTCGGCTCGAAGCATGAGCGCGACGTCAAGAAGATGCTGCCAACGGTGGCGCAGATCAACGCTCTCGAGCCGGAGATCAGCGCTCTGACCGATGACGGGTTGCGCGCAAAGACTGAGGAGTTTCGAGCCCGTCTCCGCCCCGCCGTCGAGGCTCTCGAAACCGCGAAGAAAGAGATTCCTCGGGACGAAGTCGTCGTCCGCACGGCTAAGGAAGATCTTCAGGCCGCGCTCAACGAGATCCTCCCCGAGGCGTTTGCGGTAGCACGGGAAGCAGGCAAGCGCGTTCTCAACATGCGCCACTTCGACGTCCAGCTCATGGGCGGCGTCGTCCTGCACAGCGGCAAGATCTCGGAGATGAAGACCGGCGAGGGAAAGACGCTGGTGGCCACGTTGCCGGTCTACCTCAATGCCCTGACCGGCCGCGGCGTGCACGTCGTCACCGTCAACGATTACCTGGCCCGCCGCGACTCCGAGTGGATGGGCCGCCTCTACAAGTTCCTCGGCCTCACCGTCGGCGTGATCCAGAACCACCACGGCGACCGCGAGCGGCAGGAAGCGTACGGCTGCGACGTCACCTACGGCACGAACAACGAATACGGCTTCGACTACCTGCGCGACAACATGAAGTTCGACCTCGAGTCGATGGTGCAGCGCGATCACGTCTACGCCATCGTCGACGAGGTCGACTCCATCCTCATCGACGAAGCGCGCACGCCGCTCATCATCAGCGGCCCTTCCGAGGAGCGGCCCGACAAGTATTACGCCGTCGACCGCATCGTTCCGCGCCTGGTGAAGGAGACGGACTACCAGGTCGACGAGAAGCAGCACACCGCGGTGTTGACCGAGGAGGGCGTCCTGCACGCCGAAAAGCTCCTCAGCGTCAACAATCTCTACGATCCGGACAACATGGACACGCTGCATGCCGTGCAGCAGGCGTTGCGTGCCCACACGCTCTACAAGCTCGACGTCGAGTACGTCGTCAAAGATGGCGAAGTCCTCATCGTCGACGAGTTCACCGGACGCCTGATGCCCGGCCGGCGCTGGAGCGACGGTCTTCACCAGGCGGTCGAGGCGAAAGAGGGCGTCAAGATCGAGGCCGAGAACCAGACCCTGGCCACGATCACGTTCCAGAACCTCTTCCGGATGTACGAGAAGCTCGCCGGCATGACCGGCACAGCCGACACCGAAGCTGCGGAGTTCGACAAGATCTACAAGCTCGAGGTCGTCGTCATCCCGCCGAACCGGCAGATGGTGCGCAAAGATCAGGCGGACCTCGTCTATCGAACGGAGCGCGAAAAATTCAACGCCATCGTCGAAGAGATCAAGGTGCTCAACGAGAAAGGGCAGCCTGCGCTCGTCGGCACGATCTCGATCGAGAAGTCGGAATCGCTGGCGTCCGCACTGAAACGCAAGGGCGTCCCGCACGTCGTTCTCAACGCCAAGTACCACGAGAAGGAAGCAGAGATTGTGGCGCAGGCCGGACGCAAAGGCGCAGTCACGATCGCAACGAACATGGCCGGCCGCGGCACCGACATCCTCCTCGGCGGCAACCCCGAGTTCGCTGCCGCGCAGAAGAACCGAGACGTGGCCGACCCCGCCGAACGGAAACGAATCGAGGACGAGATTCAGGAGCAGTGGAAGCTCGATCACGATGAGGTCGTAGGCCTCGGCGGGCTGTACATCGTCGGCACCGAACGCCACGAATCACGCCGCATCGACAACCAGCTCCGCGGGCGTTCGGGACGTCAGGGCGATCCCGGAGCTTCTCGTTTCTACCTGTCGCTCGAAGACGATCTAATGCGCATCTTCGGCGGCGAACGCCTGATGAACTGGATGGAGAAGCTGGGGATGGAAGAGGGCGTCCCGATCGAGCATGGGATGGTCTCCCGCTCGATCGAGCGAGCGCAGAAGCAGGTCGAGGGCCGCAACTTCGAGGCCCGCAAACACCTGCTCGAGTACGACGACGTCATGAATAAGCAGCGTGAGTCGGTCTATACGCTGCGCCGCTCGATTCTCGAAGGCCGCGAAGGGAAGGATTACATCCTCAACGCCGCCGACGAGATCGTCGACTACCTGATCGAGACGCACATCCCCGAGGATGCGCGCGAGACTCCGAACGAGGCAGAGTTGAACGCCGAGCTGTACGACTTCTTCGGCATCGACCTGCGAGCAGCGAACGTCGATCTTTCGTCCACGCCGCGCGCGGCCGTGAAGGACACCGTGATCGAGGTGGTCAATCGACGCTACGAGCAGAAGGAAGCATCGATCGGCACGGAGATGATGAGTCTCCACCTCAAGTACATCCTGCTGCAGGTCATCGATCAGCTCTGGAAGGATCACCTCCTGAACGTCGATCACCTCAAGGAAGGCATTGGCCTGCGCGGCTACGGCCAGCGCGATCCGCTCATCGAGTACAAGAAGGAGTCGTACGAGATTTTCCAGGAAATGATGGAGCTGATCCAGGACCGCGTCGTCAAATACCTCTGGAAAACCGAGGTGGTCGTGGAGCGGGAAGGGGAACGCCAGGACGAAGTGCAGCGCGTCCAGCGCGCCATGCCGCCGCCGAAACCGAAAGCGCCGCCGATGGTCTTCTCCGGCGCCGGCGGAGTCTCCGGTCCCGCGCAAGTTCAGCGCAAAGAACCAAAGATCGGCCGCAACGACCCCTGCTGGTGCGGCAGCGGGAAGAAGTACAAGAAGTGCCACGGGAACGCGGCGTAGGGAAGCGGAGATCAGGGACAAGAGATCAGAGACAAGAGATCAGAGACAAGAGATCAGAGACGAAGCCAGCTGGCCGGGCTCGTTCTCTGATCTCCAAATCTCTGACATCTTTGCTCGCTTCCAGGGCTTGTTTTTAGATGTAGACCCGTTGCAAACCACTGGAGCTATCAGGCCGGGTCCAACCACCGAGGCGGGACGGGACGCCCCGATGGCCGCGGGCGAGACGCTCACACTCCTCCGCGCTGCGAGGCATTCACGTCGTAAGGTGCGGTCGTCTCGACCGCGGGCACTCGGGCGTCCTCGCCCGAGTGCAGTCGGGGCGGAGGTCGAAATTCGTGTCGAACACACTCTTGGGCGGCGCCTTTAGTCTCCAACTGTGAGAAATGACAAGCTAAAACGGGCGGGAGCAAACCGCGGGCTCCTTGGCTGCTGCTGACGTTGTTGGCGTCGCGCTGTCCGCGAGCGGGCTGGGAACGTTTCGAACCGTCGATCCAATGTTTCACACCCTCGACGCTGTGTCTTTCACCCGCGATGCCGTGATTCACACCCGCGTGATGTGCTCTGCGCCCGCGATGATGTCTGTTGCACCCGCGATGCTGCGTCCTGCACCCACGATGATGTGTTTCGCACCCCCGATGCTGCGGTATGCACCCGCGATGCTGTGGTCTGCACCCCCGATGAGATGTTCTGCACCCCCGATGAGATGTTCTGCACCCCCGATGAGATGTTCTGCACCCCCGATGAGAAGTTCTGCACCCCCGATGAGAAGTTCTGCACCCCCGATGAGAAGTTCTGCACCCCCGATGAGATGTTCTGCACCCACGATGAGATGTTCTGCACCCACGATGATGTGGCCTGCACCCACGATGCTGCGGTCTGCACCCGCGATGCTGCGGCCTGCACCCATGATGCTGCGGTCTGCACCCACGATGCTGCGGCCTGCACTCACGATGCTGTGGTCTGCCCTCACGACGCTGCGTTCTGCACCCACGACGCTACGTTTTGAAGCAACGACGGTGCTTTTCGAACTTCGGCAGCGTCATCGGGACTTGGGGCTCCTGAGCGGATGTGCTGGCCTTCTGAGCTCTCCTTCGTGGCCGTGTACGATAGCGATCTCCGCATCTCAGGAGGAACCCGAATGCACGCCGGCCGCTTGGCACTCACGCTGCTTTTCAGCTTCGCTGCTCTGACGGTACATCTTGCCGCCCAGCCCGCACTCACGTCGTGGAAGCTGAACACGACCGGTGAGACCGGAACGTACACGCTGCAGAACGGGACGAAAGGCACCCTCCCCGCGAACGTGCAACTGGTTCAGTACGACGCGACCTCCGTGTACGTAAGTGCGAGCGGGATTCCGTCATACGACATCGGTCCGTTCCCAGGGAACCCCAACGTCCCGGCAAACCAGCATTACGTCGCGGCATTTCCTCGCACGGCGGCCGTGCCGGCGACGAAGGTCGCGACGCAACTCGGCGTCAACGGCTTGTATGTGAACGGCGTGGCGATGTTCAACGCGGACGACGGCAACTCCTGGCGAAACTCCAGCCGTACCGAGTCGCCGCAGGGAGACGGGATCTGGCACCGCAATGGAGGAACCGTCGAGGCGGTCGGGTTCGACCCGTGCGAAGGACACCCGCAACAGCAGGGCGTCTATCATCATCACGAGTACTCTCCCTGTCTCGGAGCGCAGCTCGGAGCGACGACGACGTCGCATTCGCCGCTGCTCGGCTTTGCTCTCGACGGCTTTCCGATGTACGGCCCATACGGCTACTCGTCGCCGCTCGACCCGTCGAGCGGCGTGCAAAGGATCGTGAGCGGCTACCGGCTCCGTTCGATCACGCAGCGCCACACGCTCCCGGACGGCACCATCCTCACGCCAGCGCAATACGGTCCCGACGTCGATTCCAACTTCGTCCTGGGGCGCTACCTCGAGGACTTCGAATGGCTGGCAGGAATTGGCGATCTGGACCCGCACAACGGCCGCTTCTGCGTGACGCCGGACTACCCCGCAGGCACGTATGCCTACTTCCTGACGCTCGACGAGCACGGCGAGGCGGCCTACCCATACACAATCGGTTCGATGTTTTACGGAACGCCGAGCGTCGGAACGCGAGCGACCGTCCCACCCACCGGCGTGACGACGCTCCCGCCCCTCGCCATCGCCGCCTTCGCGCCGGCGTCAGGCGGATCAGGGAGCAGGGTTGTCATCACCGGGAAGGGTTTCGCGGGAGCGAAAGCGGTCTACTTCAACGAGGTGCTGGCGCCGAGCTTCAGTATCGATAGTGACACGCAGATCACCGCGACCGTCCCGCCGGGCGGCGTCGCTGCCGGACGCGTTCGGGTCGAACGCGCGGACGCGTACGCGCGGAGTACCACCGACTTCCAGCCCTCGCAGCCGAGACGCCGCGCGGCCGGCAAGTGACGCGCCGCGTAATCCGGGGAAAGTGGGATTGGTTGGGAGTACTCGCGAACAATCGAAGCGCCCCGCTGGATACCCCGCATTCCGTGTCAACTGAAAACTCGATGACGGAGCATTCTTATCGTCGCCCGTGCCCGCTGGCTGAGACTACTTGATGGTATCGAGCCGCCATGCTTGCTGCGTGACCCGACGGAATACTGCTGGTTAGACTATGGTACTATAGCTAGTACTACGATGGATCGAGGGCGACTGTCCGAGATTACCCGAGAACTGCATAAGTTGCGGATCAGTGGCGGCGTCGGATACCGCGAACTCGAATCTGTCGCAGGGCAACTCGGGCGCACGCGTCGGGGTGGTGAATCTAGTTCGCATGGTCAGTGGGCCAGTCGGTTCCCAACTCTTCGGCCTGTCACTATCCCGCGACACAAGGGCGATATGAAGAGAGGCACGAAAAACGCCATTATTAGCGCATTGGAAGACGACGTTGAGCTGTGGGAAGTAGAGATCGCGTAGTTGGTACGAGCGAGTCTAACTGGAGACGGACGAGCATGAACCGAAGCGTAGAACAGATTCTGAAGCAACCCTACTCGCGAGTCCTAAGACCAGCGGAAGAAGGCGGGTATACCGCGGAAATCCTGGAGTTCCCTGGTTGTGTCACTCAGGGCGAAACGTTTGAGGAGGCGTATGCAAATCTAGAGGACGCAGCTCGCGGGTGGCTGGAGGCGGTGATCGAACTCGGCCAGAATGTGCCTGATCCGGCAGCCGAGAGCGAATACAGCGGGAAAATCGTACTCCGTTTACCGCGTTCTCTTCACCGAGTAGCCGCAACCCTGGCCGAACGAGATGGCGTCAGTCTCAACACGTTCCTTGCGACAGCGATCGCCGAACGAGTGGGCTCGGTAGCGCGCCCGATGGTGGTGACGCTCCAGATGCAGGGCACGTCCGACGCACTTTCTTCTGCTCGTGTGAGAAAGCTGCGCTACGACGCCATGAATCGGTCGGGCCAGAGCTCGATGGCTCTGTATCAGTCTCCGAAGCGAGGTCGACTCCTGCCGGCCGGTAGCGTCGGAAGTCGACGGTCTGTACGTCAGTCGGGGAGAAAGCGGTGATTAAGGGGATGGAAGGAGTTAAGTGAGATGGCTCGTACAATCCTAATCGGATACGACTTGAACCAGCCGGAGCAAATCTATACGCCGCTGATCGACGAGATCAAGCGTCTCGGATCGACGTGGTGGCACTGCCTGGACTCCACATGGATCGTTAAGACGGAACTTTCAGTTGAGCAAGTGCGTAATCGGCTGCGGACAAAGATCGATCAAAATGACGAGTTGCTCGTGATCGCAGCACCTCGTGAGGCATCCTGGATCGGCTTCGATAAGAACTGCGGGGACTGGCTGACAACGCATCTGACCACGTGATGGATTGAGACCGCGTGACGGGTTGGGTTAGGGTTAGGGTCAGCCGGACGAAATCAGGCCGAGAGAGCCGGGATCTCAGGCAGCGCTGCTGGCGAGATAGCTCTGCACGATCGGCACTCTCACCGACCTCGACGACGCGGCCGCGGTCCAGCCAGACGATGCGGTCGCACATCTCGGCCAGGCGAAGGACATCGTGCGATACGACGATGCACGTCATGCCAGAGCGGCGGAACCCATCGATGCGCGCTCCCGATTTGCGCTGGAACATCGCATCGCCGACGGCCAGCGCTTCGTCGATGAGAAGGATGTCTGCGTCGACGCTGGTCGCGGTGGCGAAGGCCAGGCGAACCATCAGAAAAACCGCGGCTGGGAGTACTGGACAAAGTTCGAACTTCAGTCCTCGCGAGGAGTGGCTCTGAATCGAGAATGACCACTCGCGGGCGGCGAAGAGGCACCGGCCGATTTCCTGACCTGCAATCCTGCCGGCTCGCTCGGCGGGGTCATGTCGAGCCCTGGATTCCTGCTCGAGGGACTATCCTCAGCAACGTCGATGGCCCATTCTCTCGGCCTTCAACTCCTCGGGTATGCCGCGTCGGTGGTCATCGCCGTCTCGCTGCTGATGCGTTCGATCGTGCGGCTTCGCGTCGTCAACCTCGTTGGGGCTCAGACTTTTTCGCTCTACGGCTTTCTCATTGGCGCGCATCCGGTCGGCGTGCTGAATCTGCTGACGGCATCGATCAACATCGTCCAGCTGGTCCGGCTGCAGCGAAGGAAGGAGATCTTCCGCCTTCTCGAGATCCGGGCCGACTCGCCGTATCTGGCGGTGTTCCTCGAGTCTCAGGGAGGCGACATAGGGCGCTTCATGCCGAGGTTCGACTTCGATCCCTCGAAGACGAACCTCGTGCTGATCGTGTTGCGCGACCTCGTGCCGGCCGGCGTGCTCCTCGGCGCTATCGACGCCGGAACGCTACATGTGCAACTCGATTACGTCGTTCCGCAGTATCGTGATCTGAAGGTAGGCCGCTTTCTCTTCTACGATGAAGCGGATTTCTTCCGGCGGCGTGGCATCCGCGAGATCCTTAGCCCGGCCGACACCGAGGTCCACGCGAAGTACCTCCTGCGGATGGGGTATGAGCAGTGCGGTGACGGCCTGACCTATCGGCTCCGCCTGACTCCGTTGTATAGCTGCGCCATCCAGTGAGCGTGCAGGGCGGTTAGACATTCGGCACCTGCGAGGTGGTCGCCGCGTTCGGTGCGGATGCACCTCGTTCGTGGCGTTCGTGGCTCTGCACCAAGTCAGAGCCACCGCACTCGCTTTGCGGCTGTTTAATGACGGGCAGCGCGTTTCCGACATGCGCTGCTGTCGCGATTGGTGAACGAAACGTTCGCTGTCGAAGTCGTGACGGCCGCCGCACTCGCGCTGCCGGCCGTACCGGCCGCAGTTCGTACGATAATGTGCGTCCACGTTTGAAACGAAGGAGTACCGCAAATGATCTCTCGCAAAGGACTCACGAGCTTCTCGTTCGCAGCCGTTTTGATTCTCCTGGGTGCGACGTTCGCAATCGCGCAACAGCCGCAGGCGCAATACAGACCCATCTATCCCAGCCAGAAAGCCAGCGTGGCGCAGACGATCGGTGTCACCGACGTGACCATTACCTACTACCGTCCCGCGATCAAGGGCCGCACCATCTTTGCCGATGCTCCGCCCGAAATGGAGACACGCGCGAAGGGCGAGGCCACGCTCGACAATCAGAACGAGCGAAAGGCCGGCGAGCCGATCGTTCCGTACAACCATGTGTGGCGCGCCGGCGCGAATGACGCGACTGTCTTTCAGGTCAGCGACGATGTCCTGATCAATGGTCAACCGCTGAAGGCCGGCACGTACAGCCTGTCAGCCATCCCCGGCAAAGACGAGTGGACGATCATCTTCAACAGCGATTACGGACAGTGGGGCGCGTTCTCGTACGACTCGAAGAAAGACGCGCTCCGGATCAAGGCAAAGCCGAAAGCGGTTCCGGAGAGTCAGGAGTTGCTGGCGTTCAACTTCGATCCGGTGACGGCGAATACAGCCACGGCCAATTTGCGCTGGGAGAAGGTGAGCGTGCCGTTCACTGTCGAAGTCAAGGACGTGAAGGCGCTGTGGCGCGCGAAGACCGACGCGCTGATCGCATCGAATCCGGCGAACGAAGTCTTTCCACTCCAGGCGGCGAATACGTTCGCAGCCGACAAGAATTGGGACGAGGCGCTGAAGTACGTCGATCAGTCGATCAAAACCAAGCCGACGTTTCGAGGCCTTTCTGCCAAAGCCAACATCCTGCACACCGCGGGCAGGAAGGACGAAGCGCTTGCCGCCGCCGATCAGGCAATCGCCAAAGGCAAAGCCGACGGCGTTGACACGACGGCGTTCGAGAAGCGTGTGGCCGGCTGGAAGAGCGGAACGTAGATCCGATGGCGAGATCGCACGCGCCCGCTCATGGTGGGCGCGTGCTTATCGGCCTGCCTTCGCAATCATTGGCGCGAAGAACCCGTCGTACCAATCGGGCGAGCCCGCCTTCATGTGCTCGATGAACTGCGTTGCCACATGTTCGAGGTTTCGGTAGAGCATCGGATTTTTCTGGGCGGTGCGCACTTCGGGTAGGAGGATGCGGATCTTCTCCCAGATGAACAGCATCTCGGCGTTCGATGCATAGAAGAGCTCCGCGTTCAGCACGTCGCTGGCGACGAGCGAGGCCACCATCTCCCAATACGTCACAACCATCCGGTACGAAGCGTTCTCTTCGCTCCCGGGCGGGCAACACTGCAGCCACTCTTCCCTTGATTGAAACTGCGGTGCGCCGCCGAACCATTTGCGGGCGTCGCGAAGTCGCGGCTCGCGGCGAAGGTCGTAGAGTTTCAGAAGGAGGTTCGCGTCATCGTACGTTGCCGGATTCTTCATAGCTCGCGAACTCTACCGCGAGCAGTCACCGCTGCGAAAGTGAAAACGGCTGAGCCGTCAAACTGGCCGTCTGTGCCGTCAAAGGGAAAACCCAAATGCGCGGGCGCGCCTTCGGACGCGCCCGCGCGGGACTTACTGCATGTGACCAGCTACTCGGTCTTCAGATCGGTCGTCGATGACGATGGCGCCATCGGCGAGGACTCCGTGGCCGTAACCGGGGTTGCCGGCTTCGGCGCCGGCTTCGACTTCGACTTCCGTCCGCGTCTGCCGAGGGCCTTGCTCATGTCTTCGACATGGGGAAGGAGATCGGCTGTCTCGGGGACGCTTGGCCAGAACACGCGCGACGGCGTAGGTAGTGAGGCGCGGAGCTCCCCACTTTGCTTTTTGCCGTGGCAATGCTGTGGCGGAGGAAGTGAGCCTGCGCTTCCAGCTCATCGGCCACCGGGACATAGGCCTCGGCATAACTCGCAAGATCGCGGTCCTGCGCCGGATCCTGGCCGGACGGACGGAGCTCCTGGATCAGCTCCGCGTCCGACAGCGCCGCCGCACCTCTTCCGCCATGCGTTCAACGACCACGCAGCGGCGGTGATCGTCTTTCACAATCATCCGTCCGGAGATCCGTCGCCCTCGCCACACGATCTGACCTTCACCGCGACGCTGGCCGATCTCGGGCCGCCCTCGGCGTCGAAGTGCTGGTCACCTCATCATCGCGTCGAGCGGCTTCGTCTCGTTCCGCCAGCGCGGCTTGCTCTGAGCGCGTCTACCCATCGATCGTGCAGACGACCGCCACGAGCGCGAACCGGTCGTTTTTGCGGTCGACGCGGATCACGGAGTAGCGCGGGTTCGTCGCCTCTAGGATCGTTCTGCCGCCGCGCCGGTCGAGGTGGCGCAGGTACAGTTTTCCGTTCAGGCGACAGACGACGGTCTCTCCGTCGGCTGCTTCCTCGTTCTGCGTGGCGCGGGCGAAGAGCAACGATCCCGGCAGGATCTGCATCGCGTCGGTGATTACGCGATAGACGCGATTCGCATGGACGCGCTGATACTCCTCTGGGATCTGCTCGTCGGAAAGCTCCTCGACGTCGTCGTATTCGCCGCTCGGCGCGTCCCGGACGACGGAGATCTGCCCTCGGCTGATCCGCTTCTGCCTGGTGTCATTGTCGATGACGCGGTCGAGTACATCGCGGAACTCACGCGCGACGCGGGCGTCCGTCTCCGCGAGACGCATCTGAGGCTCGTCGAACAGCTCGCCCCAGGTGAGCCCGGCCGCCCGCACGATCTTCTCGACAGTGGCAAAGAAAGGGCTGGGCGTCTTCCCTGTGATGATTTTGCTGACCGTCGCCTCCTCCATCTTCGCGCGGTCAGCGATTTCGCGCTGGGACATGCCCGCGCGCTGGAGCGCACGTCCGAGCCGCTCACCGATCTTCATATGCGCAACGTACTGGCGCCGAACTACTTAGGCGCGAGGAGAAACTTGTCGGAATCGTCAAGCGAGCCGGAACAAGTTTGCGATGAAGACCAATTATGACTCGTTTAATTGTCTAAGGCGACAAGAATCAGCGATGCGACCTCCGCTGAGTCGGCCTCGACGGAGCGCGTCGATGAGGTCGAGGAGGCGGGTGGAGTACTGGCAGGAGTTTCGAACGGCTGCGCCCGCGAATGGAACCTGATCAGAAGAACTGGTGGCCGAGGCTGGGCCAACATGCGAGCCGCGCCGTGCGCGCTGGCTGGGAGACAGGGAGTCGAACCCCGATTGAGCGGTTCAGAGCCGCTTGTCCTACCATTGAACGATCTCCCAGAATGGCGGGCGTGGATGCTACATGGCGGTGAACGCCATGGTCAACATCCGCATTCCGGGCGCGGTCGTGCGGTCTCGGAGCCTCGCAGTCTCGCGGTCCTGACCAGGCAAACTCCGAGAGTGCGCAACCGGGAGACTGCGCAATCCCCGGGCCGCAACCGCGAGGCCTTACGACCTCGCGACTGCGAGACCGCCATCATTCATGCGACAATTCGCAGGCGAGGATGCGATCGTGTTACCCGAGGTTTTTGAGTGTCCGCAGTGCCAGCGGCAGTTTGTCTTCGAGCTCGTCGAGAACACCGACGACCGCTCCATCTACTGCCCGCAGTGCAAGCGTTACCTCGGCGAAAAGGACCTCAACTTCGTCCTCGTCAGCGAGATCGAGGAGCTGATCGAGCGCCTCCGGTTCGAGCGCGAACGCCTCGAGAAGGACGAAGCGGTCTACGCGATGTCCGACTGCGACGCCGAGTTGAAGGTTTACGGCACCGAGGTGCATAAGGTCGTCCACATCCTGCGCAAGGCTGTGGCGGAGCTCGATGCGCTGAAGGAGCAGTATCGGTAGTGGGGTGTGGGGAGTAGGGAGTGGGGGGTGGGAGCGGAGGCCGCAACTGCCTCAGATGCCGATGTTTCGTCGGAGTTGAAGGCGAAGAAGGTGTCCCTCTCCGACCCACGACTCCGACCCGGCCACCGCGTAAGCTTCGACCCCCGAAAACCGACCCCCGCGCAGTCAGCCCACCTTAACCAGGATCCGCGCGAGGTAGCACCACACCCCGGCGGCTGTGATCAGCGCGAACCAGCGGGCTGAGCTCGTCGAGGCGATGATGATGGCGGCGCTGATGACAAACAGGTCTGAGAAGATGCGCAGGAAGCCGTAGTCCTCCAGCCAGATCGTGTGCGGGAGGATGGCTGCCAGCGCCAGATAGCCCAGCCAGGCAAAACGCCATTCGAGCGGTGTGCGCGTCCGGCGCCACACCATCACGACGGTGAGGACGGTCGAAACGAGGAAGAGGGACTCCAGAAAGTAGAGCCGCTGCTGTTGGATGCGGCGCGGTGCCGCGGCGGCGAAGAAGCGGGCGAACTCGACGAACGGTAAGGCCATAGCCGGCGCGCCGGAGCGAAGCGGCGAAGTGCCCCAGCGGGCGGTGAGAAAGATCTGCCACAGCACGTCGATGACGATCGGCGCGAGGAAGACCACGGGCGCAATCCTCCGTTCGCGGCGCAGCAGGCGCTCGATCAGCCACGCACCGGCCAGCGCAAACGCGAGCAGGAGCGTCGGCTCGCGCGTGAGTGCTGCGCACGTCAGCAGGATCGCCGCGGTGAAATTGCGCCGCGCGCTGATCGCCCAGATCGCTCCCATCGCAAACATCGAGGCCACGATCTCGGCGAGATCGCGTGAAAGCGTCAGCAGAAATCCGGGATAGAGCGGCACGATGACGCCCCACAACGCGTGGTAGCCGAGGCGGCGGGCGAAGGCGCCGCCGAACGCCGCCATGGCCGCCGCCGCCGCGATGTTCACGATCACGAGCAGAGCCGGGACCCATCGCGCATAGCCGAGCGAGAGCAGCCAGACGATGAAGGGATAGGCGATGCGCTGGTTTCGGTACGGAGGCGTGTCGAGCGTGATGCCGAACTCCGTCCGCGAGGCGGTGAAGGGATCGAGCGCGAAGCGGTAGAACGTGATGCCGTCGTATCCGCCGATGTTCGGAATTACCGTGAGGTTGGGCGGCACCTTGTGCGCGTCGACGCTCGGGCCGCCGGCGATCACGAAGAGCGAGACGTCATTGTGGCGTGCGTGCAGGAGAAGGAGCGAGAAGACGGTGTACGCGATCGCGATCAGCAGCGCTGGCGCGAGTGGGGTGTCGAGGGGTAGTCGGGTGCCGGGTGTCGGGTGTCGGGGGTCGGAGAGATGTGGTCGCCGCGCTCCGCTCACGGTGCCATCCGGTGCTGGCGCCACTCTTCCGAGACCAGCGCAATCACTAACGGCCGTTGCATAGGGAAACTGTAGCGCACGGCATTTGAGAAAAGCGCCGCCCACCGTAACTTTTCCTCCTACCGGCGGTTTAATGAGCGATTCATGGATCGCGAAACGAATGACCGCGAGCGGCTGCTGATCGAAGCGGCCCAGGCTGATCCCAGCCGGTTCGCGGAGTTGTATGAGACCCACTTCAACCGCGTGTGGGCGTTCGTGATCCGGCGCGTGCCGGAGCGGGCTGCCGCGCAGGACGTGACGTCCGAGGTGTTTCACAAGGCGCTGAAGAACCTGAAGAGCTACGAGATTCGCGACGTGCCGTTCGCCGCGTGGCTCTATCGGATCGCGGCGAACGCCGTGGACGATCATTTCAACAGGACCGCGCGCGAGCAAAGTGCAGATGAACGCGTTGTCGAAAGCGAAGCGCCACTCGACATCGAGCACATCGAACGGCGGGCTTCGCTTTTCCGCTGCGTCGACCGGCTACCGGCCGATCAGCGCCGCGTTCTCGTGATGCGTTTCGGCGAAGAGCGCAGCATTCGCGAAGTCGCCTCAGCAATCGGCAGAAGCGAGGGCGCCGTCAAACAACTTCAATGGAGAGGCCTGCAGTCGTTGCGGGCACAGATGGGCGAAAACCATGGCTGAGCGCGACCTGATCGAACGGCTTGACGACGCGATCGAGGCCATCCTGGCCGGCCGCCGTGAAGGACTTGCGCTGGCTGAGCCCGAGCTGGCCACGCTGCTCATGATCGCCGGCGATCTGCACGGCATGCCTGATCCGAATTTCCGATCGAAACTGAAGGCGGAGCTGATTCCGCAAATGGAGAACGAAATGACTGCGACTGCTACTAACGATGTGACCACTGAATTTCCTTCGATCAGGCCGTATCTACACCCGCCCGACGCCGATGGACTCATCGCCTTTTTACAAAAAACGCTCAACGCCGAGCTGCTTGGACGGTATCCGACACCGGAAGGCCGCGTGATGCATGCGGCGCTGCGGGTGGGTGATTCGCTCATCGAGATGGGCGAGCCGGCGGGCGAATACAAGCCCAGGCCGATGGCGCTACACATCTACCTTGACGACGTTGACGGCGCGTACAACCGCGCCCTCGCCGCCGGCGCAACGTCAACGCATCCGTTGACCGATCAGGCTTACGGCGATCGCGAGGGCGGCGTGAAGGATCGTTGGGGCTTCGTCTGGTATCTGGCCACGCATCAGGAAAACGTCTCCGAGGAAGAATTGCAGTTGCGATTCGCCGGCAGCGGGAGCAAGACACAGAAACAGTCGGGCGTTGGTCCGCGTCCGGCGGGGTATCACACGGTCACGCCGTTCCTGCATGCACGCGGCGCGCGAAACCTGATCACCTTCCTCGAAAACGCGTTCGGTGCGAAAGTCGAGCACGCAACCGAGATGGGCGGCCGCGAGGTTGCGCATGCCGGCGTCCGCATCGGCGATTCGATGATCGAGCTCGGCGAGGCGCACGGCGAATCGCAGCCGATGCCTGCGGCGATTCATCTCTTCGTCGATGATGTCGACGCCAGCTATGAGCGCGCCCTCCGCGCAGGAGCGACGTCCGTGGAGCCACCGGCAGACAAACCGTACGGCGAGCGAGGAGCGTTCGTCATCGATCCGTTCGAGAATCAGTGGTTCATCGCGACGGCGAAGTGAGCAGCGAGGGCTGCGTCAGCTTTGCCATGTGAACCCGCAATTCGGGCAGCGCGTCGGGCTCCTGCCTGCCAGCAGAGCGAGCAGACCGATCGGAAAGGCGCAGATTGCGACGATGATCGCCCACACGGGGTAACTTCCCTGACTCGCGAGCGAGCTGCACTTCGGACAGGTTACTTGAGCCATGAACAACTCCTCATGTTCCCTAGACGTAAACGGCGGCCATTTTGCATAGCCACAAAGCAAGCAGTATCACCGTAAGACATCGGTTGGCCCACCATCGAAAGCGCGCCGCTCTTTGCGCACCAACTCCCTCGATCGTCTCCACCAACGGGAGGACTCCGATCGATCCGAAATACGCGACGACGACGATCCCCGCTCGATGGAGTTGCCATGAATCGGATAGATGGCCGCTTAACAGCGCGAGCACACTTCGCGTGATGCCGCAGCCCGGGCAGTCGATCCCGAGCAACAGTCGGAACAAACAGAATCCCTGAATGCCGGAGCCGGCGAAGAGGCGCGCTCCGATGATGAATGCGACAAAGCCGAGGCTCGGGATGAGCTCATGGCCAATCCTCCGGAGTCGGGAAGAGCGAAAGGCGCGATTCACCACTTGAGAATACCAGTGGAGCCTCGCTGAAACTCGTACGATCAGCATCCGTAGCAACAGCGACAAATCAGGATCGAGGTGTGTTCATGCGAGTGATGAAAATAGTGGTCTCGGTGTTCGTCCTTCTGCTGGCAACGAATGCCGGCTTTGCGCAGTCGAAGGAGCGGGCTGACATCCCCGAGGCGTCGAAGTGGAAGATCACGGACCTTTATGCCAGCGACGATGCCTGGCGCGTGGCGAAGGACAAACTCGCGGCCCGCATCCCCGAGGTGAAGAAGTTCAAAGGGACCCTCGGCACATCGCCGCAGCAACTCGCGGCCGGACTGGAGATGGTCAGCGATCTGAACAAAGACTTTACACGCATCGCCATCTATGCAGGCCTCAGCTCCGATCAGGACACGCGCGTGGCCAAGTACCGGGCCATGAAGCAGGAGATGGATCAGCTCGGATCGTCATTCGGCGCCGACACCTCATTCGTCGAGCCCGAGATTTTGAAAATGGATCGCGCCACGATCGATGCGTTCATCGCTCGCGAATCGAAGCTCGTCCCCTACACCTTCTATCTGCACGATCTGCTGCGGCGTCAGGCGCATACGTTGTCGGAGCCGGAAGAGAAGATCATCGCCGACGCCGGCCTGATGTCCTCCGCACCGGCCGACGTCTACAGCGTGTTCACGAACGCGGACTTCCCCTTCCCCACGGTCACGCTTTCGGACGGAACGACCCGCAAGCTCGACCTGGCGACGTTCGCGGTATCGCGGACGCTGCCCAATCGCGAGGACCGCAAGAAGGTCTTCGACACGTTCTTCGGGGCTCTCGGCGACTATCGCGGCACAATCGGCACCGCTCTGAATGCCGAGGTCCAGAAAGACCTCTTTTACATGAAGGTGCGGAAGTATCCGACGAACCTCGACGCCGCGCTCGACACCGACACCATCCCCACCTCGGTCTACACAAAGCTGATCGAAGGCGTCAACGCGAATCTGCCGACGTTTCACCGCTATCTCAAGCTCCGCAAACGGATTCTCGGAATCAATGACCTGCACTACTACGACCTCTACGCACCGCTCGTCGCCAACGCGAAGCTCGAGTACTCGCTGGAGGAGTCGAAGAAGAACATTCTCGGCGCACTTGCGCCCCTCGGCAGCGGCTACACCAGCGTGATCGAGCGCGCATTCAACGACCGCTGGATCGATCTCTATCCGAATGCCGGCAAGCGCACCGGCGCCTACTCCAGCGGCGGCGCATACGACGTTCACCCGTACATGCTGATCAACTACAACGGCCGGTACGACGACATGAGCACCGTCGCGCACGAGCTCGGGCACACGATGCAGAGCTACTTCTCGAACAAGACGCAGCCGTATCCGACGGCCAGCTATCGGATATTCGTGGCCGAGGTGGCGTCGACGTTCAATGAGGCACTGCTGAATGAGTACATGCTCAAGCAGATCAAGGATCCTGCCACGCGCCTTTCGCTGCTCGGCAGCTACCTCGAGAACATGAAGGGGACCGTGTTCCGTCAGACGCAGTTCGCGGAGTTCGAGCTGCGCATTCACGAAGCAGCGGAGAAGGGCGAGCCGCTCACCGGCGACACGTTCGACAAGATCTACTACGACATCGTCAAGCGCTACTACGGCCACGACCAGGGCGTCTGCATCGTCGATGACGTGATCAAACACGAGTGGGCGTACATCCCGCACTTCTACCGGACCTACTACGTCTATCAATACGCGACGTCGGGGACTGCGTCCGCCGCACTGTCGGAGAAGGTGCTCTCCGGCGACGCGAGCGCCACGAAGCGCTATCTGGCGTTCCTCTCCGCCGGCGGATCGAAGTACCCGATCGACCTGTTGAAAGATGCCGGCGTCGACATGACGACCTCCGAGCCGCTCGACCTGACGATGAAAAAGCTCAATCGCGTGATGGACGAGATGGAAGCGATCCTCAAGCAGATGGGTAAGTAAGTGATCGTGGGCGTTGCGTCAGAAACGAAGAAAGAAGAGCGCAGCGATGACGTAGGCGGTGACGAGCGCCCCCGAGAGTGCACGAGAAGGACGGTGCGCATCAGCGCGGCGTCTTCACGACCGCCAAACGGCATTCTGCATAGGCGGCCGTCACCGCGGAAATGCCTACCCGCAAATCGTCGTCAGCGGGAGAATAGCGGTAGCCGCCGGACATGCCTTTGGTCACGAAGCCACTGTGCAGCAATCGTTGGAGGCACTTCTCCGCGATCCCCTGTTTCATTCCAAGTTGGGAGTCCATCGCCGCTGGAGTCCAGAGCGTGTCTGGTGCGCGCTGGAGAAGCATCAGGATTTCCAACGTTTCGATCGAATCGATGTAACGGCGGATGAACGCCTGCGTCGAGTCCGAAAGGGTCACGCGCGGTGCCTCGGAATCAAACTCACCTGTATTCGATCTCGCCATTTCCTGCTGCCCGAGGATGATACATTGATATCCAATGAACGACTCGCCCGTGGCTGAGCGTGATCGCTGTCCGACCTGTGAGGGTCCGTTGTCGGGCGGCTCGTGCCCGTCCTGTGCGAACGTCCCCGGGGTCCAGATCATCCGCCGGGAAATCGTGCTGCTGGTCTTCATCGCCGTTGCTGCTGTTCCCACGTACATGGTGACGCGGCGAGCCGCAGACCTGAATCGACAGAGGAATGCGCACATTGCCGCCTACTGGTATCGACAGGGAGAGCGGCAACTGAGGGAAGGAAAGCCGGAGGAAGCGATCACTTCGCTGCGAGAGGCGACGACCAACGACCACGATGACCGAGGGTTCGCCTTCGCCCTGGCACAGGCTCTCGGTGCGACGAATCGCGACGACGAGGCGCGGCTGGCCTTACTTCGACTTCGCGAGTCGGCACCCGAAAGTCCACAAATCAACCTTCAGCTGGCGAGGCTCTCGGCCCGCAATCATGACCTGCCAGAGGCCCTTCGCTACTACCACCACGCGCTTTATGGATTGTGGACAGGAGAGAAGGTCGATGAGCAGCGCCGGCAGGTCCGGCTCGAGCTCATCCACCTGCTGCTCGATCACAAGGAACGAAGCAGGGCGCTCGCTGAGTTGATGGTTCTCAGCACCGACGCACCTCGGACCGTGGACCTGCAGCTTCAACTAGGCCAACTCTACGTGGAAGCCGGGGACGCTTCGAGTGCGTTGCAGCATTTCGCACAAGCAGCTCTGCTGGACACCGGAAACGTCGCTGCTCTTGCGGGAGCGGGCGAAACCGCGTTCCAACTCGGTGACTACAAGACCGCGGAGGATTACCTCGGCCGTGCGACGGCACTGGACAAGAGCGCAACGCGCGCGGCACAACTCCTGGAGACCACGCGGCTGATTCAATCGAGCGATCCACTGGCGGCGCATCTCTCACGGCCTGAACAGGTCCAGCGCCTGAGGGCGGCGCTCGAGCAGTCTGAGAGGCGCCTGCAGCAGTGTGCCGGGAACGCTCAGGCCCGTCCGGCGCAGGACCCTCTTCGCTTGCAGGCCGAAGCGATGCTGCCGAAGGTCACGCCGGAGAACCTCCGCGAGGATCCAGAGCTGCTCGCTGCTGGCGCCGACCTGGTGTTCAAAATTGAAGAGACGACAAGCCAGACCTGCGGAAAACCGATGGGCCTGGATGAGGCGCTTCTACTCGCCGGCCGAAAACATGGAGCAACCGAGAGATGAGACCGGGCAAGTTTCTATCGGTCGAAACGTTTCGTCTCCGCGAGAATCAAATCTTTCTCGCGCTTACGGTTCTCATCGGGGTCTTCGGCGGTCTTTCCGCGGTGCTCTTCACACTGGCCATCGAGGGAACCAAGCACGTCCTGTTCGGGTCCGCCCCGTCGGCCCTCCGCCTCGTGGCTGTGCCTACGCTCGTGAGTCTCGTGACTGGGTTCCTTCTGGCGAAGTTTTTTCCCGAAGCCAGAGGCAGTGGTCTGCCGCAGGTGGAGGCTGCCTATCACCTGGAAAACGGCGTGATCCCCGGGCGAGTGATCTTCGGAAAGTTTCTCACCGGCGCGCTCTGCGTCGGATCGGGCCACTCCATGGGGCGCGAAGGTCCGTCCGTACAGATCGGCGCAGGCATCGCGTCGCTCTTCGGGCGATGGCTGAAGCTGTCGCCAGAGCGCGTGCGAAGCCTCATCCCCATCGGCGCCGCCGCAGCACTCTCGGCGGCTTTCAACACGCCTGTAGCGGCGGTGTTGTTCGCTCTCGAAGAGGTGATGGGAGACATGAATGCCGCCTTGATCGGATCGACGGTCGTCGCCTCGGTCACGGCGGTCATCATCGAGCGATCGATTCTGGGCGAGGAGACGCTCTTCCGAGTTCCTGCCTATCACCTCGCGCATCCGGCCGAGCTGATCGGATACGCGGTTCTCGGGATCGTCGGCGGAATCGTGTCGTTGATGTTTACACAGGGACTGCTGCGCACACGAGGACTCTTCCGCCGACTGCCGGCGTGGACGCGAATCGTTCAACCGGCCATGGGAGGGCTGGCCATTGGCATCATGCTGCTATTCGTACCGCAGGTGATGGGGGTCGGCTACCAGTACGTCGATCAGGCGCTCGATGGGGCACTGGCGCTGCGCATGCTGCTGCTTTTCTGTGGGGCGAAACTGGTCGCCACGATCATCTCCTACTCATCCGGAAATGCCGGCGGCATTTTCGCTCCGAGTCTCTTCCTCGGCGCGATGGCTGGTGGGGCCGTCGGGATCGGAATGCACGCAATCGCGCCGTTCCCCACCGGGGACCCCGGAGCCTACGCGCTCGTCGGCATGGGAGCACTCTTTGCCGGCATCATCCGCGCGCCGATGACGTCGGTCTTCATGATCTTCGAGCTCACGCAGGACTATCAGATTCTGGTGCCGTTGATGGTGGCCAACCTTCTCGCTTATGCGATCGCGACGCGCTTTCAGCCGAAGCCGATCTATCACGCGCTGCTCGAACAGGATCAGATCCATCTTCCCGGACCTGCTACACGTTTCGCGGCCGGCACCATGCGCGCCGGCGACATCATGAAGCCCGTTCACTTATTCATTCCGGAAGACGCCTCCGTCGGGCAGGCGTGGCAACTCATCGCTGAAGATCCGTCGGAAACGTTTCTCGTTGGCAGCCAGAGCCGGATTGCTGGTCTCATTCGACGCGCGGACATCGACCACGCTGTTCACTCTGGTCCAATCGACGGACCGCTTGCTCCGCTGGTGGATTTGAGTTGGGAGCACGTTCATGCCGATCACTCTCTGGAGATTGCCCTCCGGCGTTTCCGCCAGAACCCCGGGCTGCTGCCGGTTGTCAGCCGCGGTTCGGCAGAGCGTGTGGAAGGTGTGATCACGCTGGAAACGATCCTGGAGTTCGTTCGCCGGACTACACCCGACTGATCGCGAGCAACAGCGCGGCGGACAATGAGAAACTGCCTCATGCCCATCCCCCGGCCGGCTGGCGTTTCCGCGCTCAGCGCGTTCTTCCTGTTTGGAGCGACGATGGCCGGCGTGGCCGGGCTCTCGCTGGCGTTGCCAGGAGGCTTCATGGAGCCCCTCTGGATGATCAACCCTCGGGGCCGTGCCGGATTGGGAGCTCTTGGCGTCGCCGGCATCGTCCTGATGGCGACGGTATCCACTGCCTGTCTCGCTGCCGCGATCGGACTCTGGCGTGGGCGAAACTGGGGGCGGCGTGCAGCGATGATCATCGTCGTCGTGAACGCCGCTGGCGATCTACTCAACGTGTGGCTCGCACACGATCCACGGACCCTCATCGGGTTGCCGATCGCAGGCGCGATGCCCTTCTATTTGTGCCTGGCGCGGGTTCGTGCCTTCTTTGCCGGCCGTGTTGACTGAGGTTTGGCGGGACTCTCCGGGCGGAGCTGCTGTCTCGGAGAATCGCGGGCGACGCTTTCGTCGAACAGCATTGGCGCCGGCGAGTCCGCCTCGCCCATCATCGAGACGATTTTCCCGAGGATCCGGGTAAGCGCTCTGGCGTCGTCAGGTGGGAGCTGACCCAACGCGCCAGCCAGCTGAATCTGCGCTGGTATCGCGGGGGCTTTGCGCTGCAAGGCCCGGCCGGGAGCGGTAAGCGAGAGCTCCACCCTTCTCGTGTCACGGCTCGAACGCACGCGTTTCACCAGCCCGCGATCGACGAGTCTGCCGACCACGACGGAGACCGTGCTCTGGTCCGTTCCGGTCTGCTCCGCCAACTCTTTAACGCCCATGGCCTCGTTGGCAGATCCGAGCGTCGCCAGGACAAAAAGTTGCGCTCCGGAGAGGTTGATATCGCCAGCCGCGCGGTGCGAGCTTCTGAGCGAGTGGACGATCCGCCGAAATGAGTCCATCAACTCTTTGACGTTCGGCTTTGCCATTGTTGTTTGACGGATCCTGAATCACGCAAGACGCGAATGCGGTTGCCTCACCAACGTAGCGGGACGACCTCTGACACGAATCGCAATAACCGCGAGCCATGTTGAGGAGCCCGGTAGGCTCGGCCCCAATAGACTGCAATTATGAGACATCGTTATCGGAGATGCGCGGCATGACGATGTTCGATGTGGCGGCGGTCCTGCTGGCGCTTGCCGCGCTGCTTGCGTATCTGAATCATCGTACGCTACGCCTGCCGTCGACGATCGCGATGCTGATCGCCGGTCTCGCCGGCGCCTTCTTCATCACGATTTCCGATCGACTCGTTCCTCACCTCGGCATCGCTCAGAACGTCGAACGGCTCCTCGGCGACGTCAACTTTGCCAGTCTCCTCATGAAGGGAATGCTGGGGTTTCTGCTCTTCGCCGGCGCGTTGACGGTCGACTTTCACGACCTGCAAGAAAGTCTCGGGAGCGTTCTCACCCTCGCCACAGTGGGAGTGCTGATCTCCACCGCCCTGATCGGCATCGGCAGCTTCTTTCTCTTTCCCCTGGCGGACGCCGCGGTGCCGTTTCTCTACTGCCTCGTGTTCGGAGCATTGATCTCGCCGACCGATCCCGTGGCTGTGGTCTCGCTGATGAACGAGCTGAAGGTTCCGCGCAAGCTGCAGGTCAACTTCACGGGAGAGAGCCTGCTCAACGACGGCGTGGGAGTCGTCGTCTACACAGTTCTTCTGGCCATCGCCACGGCCGGCGCAATGTCGGGCTCCGGCGTCGTGATGCTGTTTGTGCGCGAGGTGATCGGCGGCTCGCTGCTCGGCATCGTTGCCGGCCTGTTGCTTTACTACCTGACCAAACGCATCGACGAGCCGAACATCGAGGTCCAGCTCAGCGTGGGAATCGTCGCCGCACTGATCGCGGTCGCGCCGCATCTCCACGTTTCCGGTCCGCTGGGCTGCGTCGTTGCCGGCATCCTCGTCGGCCATCACGCCCGAGGCCCGTCCATGCGAGATGCGACCGCAGAAGCCCTCGACCGTATCTGGTCCTTCGCGGATCACCTGATGAACGCCGTTCTCTTTCTTCTGCTCGGACTCGAGGCCGCTGTCTTTGGCTTTGCGTCGCCGAGACATGCGTTGGTGATCGGCGCGATCATCGTGCTGGTGGTGCTGGCCCGGCTCGTCTCGGTCGCCATCCCACTTTCGCTGGTCAAGCGATTTCAGAAAATGCCGGCGGGGATGATCCGGATACTGACATGGGGCGGCTTGCGAGGCGGAATCTCGGTGGCGCTGGCGCTCTCGTTGCCACACTTCGACGGGCGCCTGGCGGTGCTGAACGCCACGTACGCCGTGGTCGTCTTCACGATCATCGTGCAAGGATTGACGATCGGCTGGGTGATCCGGCGTTTCAGTCACGACCAGGTCGAGGCAAGCTGAATTTCGGCGCTCGCAGCCGCGCAAATCACGCCCTGCGATTCAGGTCCCGCACCGGGACTTGTTCCTACCCCGGGAACCGTCCCCGCCCGCCCCTTCCGCCACGGCCACCGCGGGCGCCGTTGCCGCCACGGTCTCCGCGATCTGGACGGTTGTTTGCGGCGATCTGCTGCTGGAGCGTCTGCCACTGTTGCTGCGTCAGGAGCGTTCGTTCGGCAGCGAACATCTGCACGCGCCGGTCGAAGAGCGCGTCGCGGATGCCGCGCATTCTTTGCCCGGCTGCGACGATGTCCGCGGTTGCCGGCTGGCTGCCATCGAACGTCTCGCGCAGCTCGCGCGCGGCGACCATGCTGTCCCGCTCGAGCTTCGCGATCTCCTCAGCCTGCTCGTGGCTGATGCGGTCGAGCGATGCGATCTGATCGGCCGATAGCGCTACGGCAACGCTGATCTTCGGATCGCGCCACCAGTCGGAGGGCGGCATTGTGTCCAGCCCGTCGCCTGCGCCCGCGCGCGCGAAGCCGCCGGGGCGCCCTCCATCGGCCGCGCCAGGGTAACTGCGAGGGCGTCGATCGCTGTCGTCGGTGTCGGAGGTGCAGCTCATGAAGACGATGGTGACGAGCGTGAGTAAGAGGGCGTGTGCGATGCGAATGCGTTTCATGTTCCCAGCCTACGACCTCCGCTTCGATCTGTTGAGCCGTAGTCTGCCCTTTGTCTTAGAATCGTTGCAGTCCACAAATCCGGAAGAACGAGGTGCGTATGCGGTCGACGATCGTCATGGTTCTCTCGCTGTTCATCGCCAGCACGGCGCTGGCGCAGGCTCAGTGGGAGCCGCCTAATGCACCCAAGGATCTGCCCGATACCGGCGGACCAGCGCGTGTCATCTTCGCCCATTCGTACTTCAAGGAAAATCCCGGCAAGGCCGGTCTCGATGACCGGCTTTCCGTCCACGTGCAGAATTTTTCGACGCTTCTGAAACACGCGAACGGAAACTGCCAGGGCATCGTTCTTTTTCTCGAAGGAATGCCGATCAAGGGAGACAAACCCGAGTCGTGCGACCCGGTGCTCGGCCACGTACGATTCCGCCTGCTGCGTATTCCTGACGACGACACCGCGTGGCATACCCTTCTCGGAAGTCCACAAAGCTACGCGCATCAGGTTGACGTGAGTCTCGGCTCTGATTCCCAGTTCTCGATTCCGAGCACCGCAACGTTCCGGCTCGAAGTCATTCCGCGCCCTCAATTCCTCGCCTTCATCGGGCTCCTCGCTCTTGCGCTCGGCGTTATGGTCTATCTCTGCCGCACGACAAGTCTCCTTCGCAGCGGCACGCATCCGGTCCCGAGCGAGCGTCCATACTCGCTGTCGCTGTTCCAGATGGCGTTCTGGTTTTTTCTCGTCATCGCCGCCTATGTCTTTATGTGGCTGATCACCGACGAACTGGACACGATCACGGACTCCATCCTCGCGCTCATCGGCATCGGCTCAGCGACCGCTCTCGGCGCCGCTCTGATCGATAGGACGAAGAAAGCGCCAGCGCCGGATGAGCCGGGCGGAACATCGCGAGGCTTCATCAACGATGTCATCAGCGATCCGAACGGCGTCAGCCTGCATCGTTTTCAGATGTTCGTCTGGACGCTTGTCCTCGGCGTGATCTTCGTCGGATCTGTCTACAAGAATCTGGAGATGCCGCAATTCAGCGCCACGCTTCTCGGCCTCATGGGAATCAGTTCCGGCACCTACCTCGGCTTCAAAGTTCCGGAGAAACAGGGGAGCGACACGATGCCGGGTGCGACACCGGATGCGGAGCCGGTGAAACCGCCGGAGAAGCCGGTGAATCAGTGATCAGTGGATCAGAGATCAGAAAACTTATTCGTCGAGGATCCGCAGAATCGCGGTTAACTCGCGCTTCACATCGCCCAACGCTTTATCGAGCTCTTTCGACTGCGCTGTTGATTGCGCTGACGGCTCCGAGGTCGCTATGGGTGCAGGCGACGCCATCTCGATCTCGAGCCGTTTCTTGGCGCCCGCGATCGTGAAGCCCTCCGAGTAGAGAAGCTGCTTGATGCGGAGGATGATGTCGATCTCGTGGCGGGTGTAGAGACGCTGTCCTCCGCCGCTCTTGTTCGGCGCCAGCGGCGGAAACTCCGTCTCCCAGTACCGAAGCACGTACGGCTGCACCTCGGCGACTTTGCAAACCTCGCCGATCTTGTACAGCCGGTCTTCCTCATCGACTGCCATCCCGGACGATTATAGGGCGCTACTCGGTGCCGAAGGCCACGGCGCCGGCGCCGTCGGTCTCGATCTTCCCATCGAGCTCGTTGAAAAGGCCGACCGCGGCGGCGAAAACGTCGTCGACGGTGATCTCGTTCATGCAGCCGTGGTGCATCAGCGGGCAGTCGCGTTTGTAGCAGGGCTGGCAGGCGAACGGCTTGCGGACGACGCGCGAGGCACCGGGAATCACGGTCCGGTCGGGATCCGTCGGCCCGAAGATCGACACGGATGGCACGGCCAGGGCGGTGGCCAGATGCAGCGGACCGCTATCGTTCGTGACGACGACCGAACAATGCGAGATCGCAGCCGCCAGTTGCAGGACATCGCCGTCGCCGCCGACGATGGGCAGGCCACGGGTCGTCGCGGAGATTGCTGCTGCCTGATGCTTCTCGCCGGGACTGGTCAGCAGAACGACCGAGAAGCCGGCAGCGCGCAGACGTTCCGCGAGCTGGCCATACCGCTCGTCGCCCCAATGTTTGGCGCGTCCGTAGAGACCTCCGGCGTGCAGGCCGAATAGCGGACCGTTGTCGAGCCGCACGCCAGCGTCCCGGAGCTGGCGGCCGGCCTGTTCGCGAAGATGGATTGGAATCGACATCGTCGGAATCTCATCGACGACGCGCGGGGCATTCATCGCCGCGAGGAGCGCCGAATAGTCATCGAGCTGATGTCCTCGCTCGGGATCGCGCTTCACGCCGTGAGTGAGCAGCATTCCGCGCACATCCGTCGAGTAGCCCCAACGTTCGCCGATCCCGGCCGCGAACGCCACCATCGCGGCACGGAACGAGTTCGGAAGGATCACGGCGCGGCGGAAGCGGCCGGCCTTCAGCAATCGGATGCGCTCGCGCGTGTCGCCATTCCAGGCGATGACGTTGCGGAAGATGCCGGCCGAGGCGAGGAGCGAGGCGATGTGCTTGGGCGCAGCGACCGTGATGCCGCCCTCGGCGCGATAGCGGTGGTACAGCGCGCGGTACGTGGGCAGAGCAAGGACATTGTCCCCAACCCAATTGAGGCCGACTACGACTGTCTCACTTGCCATCTGTTGTTTTGACTTCGATCTCACCCGAGGCGTTCCCCTTCCATCGGTCGTGCATCCACAACCATATCTCCGGACGAGCTGCGATGCGCCGGGAAATTACGTCGTTGATGCGCTTCGTCAGCGCTGCGGCGTTCTTCTCGTCATCGTCCAATTGATCGATTCTGATCGCTTTCTCGAACTCCAGCCTGTGCCCGGCTTCGTCCGCAATGCAAAAAGCGAACACAATCGGCGATTGCTGACGTAATGCCAATTTCGCTGGTGCGTCGGTCGTCCATGCCGGACGGCCCAGAAACGGAACGAGAATCCCTTCGCGTGCTTGCACTGCCTGATCCGGAAGCAGGACGACGACCGCCTGCTGCGACAGCGCTTTGAGCAGCGAGCGTGCGGCGCGCTTGCGATCGACGACCTGCACGCCCGTGCGGGCTCGAATGAGAGCCAGATCGCGCTCGAGGAGCTCGTTGTCGAGCGGCCTGGCGACGGTATGCACATTCTTTACGAGCGCGATGATCGCCAGCCCGGCGATCTCCCACGCGCCGTAGTGCGCGCTGAGAAGGACGACGCCTCGGCCCTGCGCAATGGCCTCCTGGAGAATGTGTTCGTTCACGAAGCGACAGTGCGACGGGATCTCTTCGATCGGGACATGCTGCATGCGAATGGCCGCAAGCGCCTCGCGGCCGAAGTGACGCCAGCAATCGTTCAGGATCTCTCTGCACTCTGCGACGCTCTTCTCCGGAAACGTAGCGGCGAGATTGCGCATCGCCAACCGGTCACGGCCTCGAAGGACGTGACGCGCCAGAGTGCCTAGGCGCGATCCCCAGCGGCGCAGGCCGGAGCTCGACGCCGAGCGGACGGCACCGGCGACGGTCCGATAAAGGAGATACTCGGCGCGCTGCAGAAGCGCGTTTTTGCGGCGGCGGCTCATGGTGGGTTGAATCAGAGATCTGTGGATCAGAGACTAGCGATCAGAGATCAGGACGCAGGGACGATGATCTCACTCATCACCATCACCAATTCCCTGATCTCTGATCTCTAGTCGCTGCTATCTCTGCTTCCCAACCTCGCGATCGCCTCAATCATCCCTGGCTCGATGATCATTTCGGCGGCGATGGCGATGATGCCACGGTCGTCGATTTTGACCTTGTCTTTTTCCGTCGTCACGATGGCCTCGGCGCCTGCATCAAGCGCGGCGTTCTTGATTGCTGCGATATCCGCCGCCGTGTACCGGTGATGATCACGAAAGCCACGCGTCGCGACGACAGTGAGCCCATGTTCGCGGAGCGCCGCGAAGAACTGATCGTTGTCGGCCAGACCGGAGAACGCAAAAACGCGTCGGGCAGACAACTCCTGCGGAACGACGAGCCGGAGGTTGCGTTGAATGACGAGACCGGCTTCGGCAAGCGCGGAGCGCCCTTCGCGCATCACGCCGCGCCCGGCATCGATCACGACGTCGAGGTCGCGCGCGAGTTGCAGGTGCTGGAAACCGTCGTCGAGAATGAATAAATCGCAATCATTATCAGTCAAAAATCGTATTGCATTGTCATATCGCTTTGAGCCGACGATTACGTGCACTGTTTGCAGCTTGCTTTTGATCAGCACCGGCTCGTCTCCGAATCGTCCGGCGTCGAGCGCTGTCACGAGTCCCGCTTCGGTGTCAGCTCGTCCATAGCCTCGCGTCAGGATTGCCACGGTCAGCCGGCGCTCCGTGAGAGCGCGCGCGATCGCGATTACCGCCGGAGTCTTTCCCGCGCCTCCCGCAGCCAGGTTGCCGACGGAGATCACAGGCCGCGGCAAACGCCGGCTCTTCAGAATGCCGCGCCGGTAGAGCGTGCGCCGCAGCCGGTTCACGCCGCGCCAGAGCAACTCGAGCGGTTTGAGCAGGACCATCACGCCAGCATCTCAATGATGCGGGAGGCGGTCCGCTCCGCAGCGCCCCGGTTCTGCTCGACGGTGCGCCGCGCCCTCTCTCCCGCCGCCGTGCGCGCAGAGTCGTCATCGAACATCCGTCCCGCGAACGCGAGAACGTCGCCGGCGGTACGCGACTCCACCGCACCTCCCTCCCGCAGAAAAATCTCGGCGATCTCCCGGAAGTTCGACATGTACGGGCCGAAGGTGACAGGCACTCCCGCTGCCGCCGGCTCGATCGGATTGTGACCGCCGGTCGGAAGGAGCAGGCTCCCGCCGATGAAGGACGCGATGGCGTAGCGATAGATCTTTGCCAGCTCGCCGAAGGTGTCGAGGAGCAGAACATCCGCTGCACCATGAGCCCATTCGCTGCGCCGGACGAAGCGGATATTCGATGCAGTCAGCAGCGCCGCCACGACATCGAATCGCTCCGGCTTTCGCGGCCCGATGATCACGAACGCGTTGTGCGTGGCAATGAAACGCTCCAACAACGGCACGAGCGCCTCATCCTCTCCCTCCATCGTCGAGCCGAGGATGAGCACCTTGCGGCCCGCGATGAGCGCTTCGAGCTGCGGCCCGATCTCGAGCGGCCGGCCGTCGGGGACGTAATCGAACTTCACGTTGCCGCTCGTCTCGACGATGCTGACGGGAGCACCGATGGCGATGAAACGCTCGCGGTCCGTTTCCTCGCGGGCAAGGATGTGATCGTACTTTCGGAGAATGGGCCCGACGAGACCCTTCATCAATCGATAACGAGGAAAGGAGCGGTCCGAAATGCGTCCATTGGCCAGCAGCATCCTCACCCCGCGCTTTCGAGAAAGCCGCGTCACGTTCGGCCAGATCTCGGTCTCCATCGTGGCAAAGACGCGCGGTTGATGCTGGTTCAGAAAGCACTTCACGCTCGCGGCGAAGTCGAACGGAAAGTACGTCACGGTGGCGTTGGGAAAAAGTTTACGCGCCTGCGCCTGCCCTGTGATCGTCGTTGTCGTGACGACAATCGTCGTCGCCGGACGACGCCGCAGAACCTCCTCGACGACAGGCCGCGCCGCCATCGTCTCCCCGACCGACACCGCATGGATCCACAGATCGTGCGCCGCCGCGGGAGTCCGATAGAACCCCATCCTCGCCGGAAAATTGGCGAGGTACTTTCCACGCAGCGCTCCCGTCAACAGGAAGTAGGGCAGCGCGAGAACGAACGCGAGGTACAGCAGTACCTCGTAGAGGACGAACATTTGTGAATCATAAGGGTGTGGGGGGTGGGGT
>OLLN01000419.1_pt1 | contig 49122 bp, 49 predicted proteins | sample 1604281 | NCBI WGS metagenome assembly OLLN01 (sample SAMEA104055716, study PRJEB20765) | soil metagenome | biome: Arctic tundra; feature: Polygonal ground; material: soil | place: USA | collected 2011-09 | depth 0-0.5 m | reverse complement strand
GGCATCGGAATGATCTGTTCCGGCATCGGAATGATCTGTTCCGGCATCGGAATGATCTGTTCCGGCATCGGAATGATCTGTTCCGGCATCAGAATGATCTGTTCCGACATCGGAACCGCGGATTGCGGCATCGGAACAAATCATTCCGACTTATTACCGCCCCTTCCCGTCTTTTGACGCATTTCTCACGCGCTTCGTGCGCTCGGAAGGGGTCAGACCGAAAGTGAAAGTGACGCACCAGTAGCGGAAGGGGTCAGACCCGAAGTGGAAGTGACCCAAGGCTAAAGGAGGGTCACGCCCTCTCGTAACCCCTCAGCCCCAGCGCCTGCACGATCACCGTCGCCAGCCGCCACTCTTCTTTCGCGATCGTCTCGATCAGCTCGTAGTCGCGGCCGAACTTGATCATCGGACGGTTGAAGGCCTTCTTCACCAGCCGGTCATCGATCGCACGCATGACGCGCAACTGCTTCGCCTGCAGGTCGACGACGTCGAACGCTGCAATCAGGTTCGGCTCCAGCGCCGGCGCCACCTCGGCATGCGCAAAGAGCCGCTCCGCGAACACCAGCTCGTTCGAGCGGACCCAGTAGCGCTCGCGGCCGGCGATGTTCATCGGCTCGACCAGCGGCGGCCCGAACAGCGTCATCGGCTTCGACAGGAAACCGCCCGTCCTGCGCTTCACGATCACGCGCGCCGGCGAGGCGGTTCTCATCGTCAGTAGAAGCCGCTCGGGCGTTGACTTGTAGCGGCCCATGTGCCGCATCTCGACATCGAGTCCCTGCCAGCGTCCGCGGATGGCGCCGCTCCACCAGATGCGCCGCGGCGCTTCCCATCCGAAGGTCGTGACCAGGACCGCCAGCCGCGCCGAAAGCGCCGACGATTTCCTCGAGATCACCACCAGGCTCACCGCTGCGACCAGAAGAGAGGCGCCGATGACGATAAAGGGAATCTGTTGTTCGGTCACGGCCACAGCATAGCGGAAGGCGGAAGGGGTCAGACCCGAAGTGGAAGTGACGCATCAGAAGGGTGGCAACCATTCACCATTCCCGGTGCGTCACTTCCACTTCGGGTCTGACCCCTTCCGGTACGATGCGCGGCGTATGAATCATTTCGAACCTGCCAATCGCCGCATCCTGACGCTCAAGTCCGGCAAGGAGCGCCTCGTCGCCAACCGCCATCCCTGGATCTTCGCGGGCGCGATCGCGCGCGAGAGCGGGCCCGATAACGCCGCCCTCGCCGATCTCCTCGATCCGCAGGGCCGCCGCATCGCCTCGGGGTTCCATTCGCAGCACTCGCAGATCCGCGTTCGCGCACTAACGTTCGGCGATGAGGAGCTGACCGAGGCGACGATTCGCGAGCGGATCAACGCGGCGATTGCACGGCGGACTGTCGCCGGCCGCATCGCCGGCAACGGCGAAACCACCAACGCGTATCGCCTTATCAACGCCGAGGGGGATGAGCTGAGTGGGCTGATCGTCGATCGTTACGACGACATCGCCGTCATCGAGATCGCCAACGCCGGCGTCGAGCAGCTCCGGCCTCTCATCATTGATTGTGTGCAACAGGCCATCGCGCCGCGCGGCATCTGGTTCAAGAACGACATTCCGGCGCGGAAGATCGAGACTCTGCCGATGGATCCGGAGTGGATCGGAGAAGGGGAGCCGGCCGCTGAGATCCGCGAGAACGGGCTTCGCTTCCACGTCGATGCGCCGTCGGGGCAGAAGACGGGATTCTTTCTCGATCAACGCGAGAACCGCGCATTGACGCGCACGCTCGCAGCCAGCCGCCGGGTGCTGAATCTCTTTTCATACAGCGGCGCGTTCGGCGTTTACGCGGCGGCGGGCGGCGCGGCGTCTGTCGAGAACGTCGATAGCTCCACGGGCGCGATCGAGCTGGCGCGGAGGAATCATGCGCTGAACGGTTCCGAGGCCACATACACGGTCGCCGATGCATTCGACTACGTGCGCAAGACCGCGGCGCGCTACGACCTGCTGATCTGCGATCCGCCGGCCTTCGCGAAATCGCGCGGCGACATCGACCGCGCCGCCCGCGGCTACAAAGACATCAACCTGTTCGCCATGAAGCTCCTCGATCCGGGCGCGCAGATGCTGACGTTCTCGTGCAGCGGCCACATGTCGCTCGACCTGTTCCAGAAAGTGATCTTCTCCGCTGCGCAGGATGCCGGCCGGCGCATTTCATTCGTTCGCCGGCTGACCGCTGCGCCCGATCATCCGGTGTCGCTGTTCTGTCCGGAAGGGGAGTATTTGAAAGGGTTCCTGCTGGAAGTACATTGAGGGTCAGGTCTAAAGTCTAAAGTGCCGACAGACGATTCTGCATCGGGCGATATTCATCCTTCGGTACTTTAGACTTTAGACCTGACCCCATCCGTACCATTCCATTTGCTGAAAGGATCAAATCATGAACACGCCAAGCGCTCTTCGCGAACATATCGCCGCACTTCTCGACAGCGGCGACGCCCATCAGAACTTTGACTCTGCCATCGCCGATGTTCCCGCCGCGGCGCGGGGAGAGCGTCCTTCCGGCGCGCCGCATTCGCCGTGGGAACTGCTCGAACATATGCGCATCGCGCAAACGGACATCCTCGAATACTCACGCGGAGACGCCACGCACGTCTCGCCCGACTTTCCATCCGGCTACTGGCCGCCGTCGCCGCAGCCTCCCAACGAAACGGCGTGGGACGAGAGCGTGGCGAAGTTCCACGCCAGCCGCGCCGCACTCGTGGCGATGGTGAACGACGAGTCCTTCGACCTCCTCGCCAAAATCCCGCGCGGCAGCGCCACCTGGCTCGCCCAGATCCTCCTCGTCGCCGACCACAACACCTACCACCTCGGGCAACTGGTACTGGCGCGCAGGATGCTGACGGGGAAGTGACGCGCTGAATAGTGACCGCGAGGCAGATGCGTTGGAAGCAATCAACGAGACCGCGTTGCGCGACCCGCACGAGGAGGGCGACATGCGCGATCGCGAGTGACTGGACGCCTATCGGGACTCTTCTTCGATATGTGCGCGAAGCTCCTCGGAAAGCGCTGCCGCCTCATCCTCCTCGAAGATCTCGTGCTCCAGGGGAATCTTATGAAGGATGTTCTTCGATCGATTGTATGCGTCGCGATGCTTCCCCGAATCCGGCGGATGTAACAGGAAGTAGAACTTTCCCTTGGCAGCTTCGGGACACTCTTGCAAATTCAACGACGCGCCGAGCCACTTCGCCGCTTTGTCCTGAATGAGCGCCGCCTTCGAGTAGTCCATCGAAACGGGTTGCAGCACGTGCCACCGTTCATTCTGGAACGCGTGATCGAACTGGATCGTGTAATCGGGCGTCTCAAACGTTTTCGGCCGAAGGTTGCGCGTCACGACGCTTGACAGTTTTTCGCGATAGCGCGACCAGACCTGATTGTCCGAGAGGTGGTCGGGCGACTGGCGCTCGTACTGCGATGTAACGAAGCGCTCGAAGAGATCATCGAGAATGGCCGGTAGGTTCTCGCCGATTCCGCCCATTGCTTCGCTCACACGAAAACTCGTTCCGAGGTCGGTCCAGATTCGCCGGCCGATCTCCGCTGCCGTAGTTGAACGGTCTGAGTCGGCGATGAACAAGAGCGGCTTTGACTGTTCCTCGCGAGTGTTTTCCACCGCTGCGGCAAAGTGGCGAAGCACCTGCTTGAATCGTTCACCATCAAACCGCGCGAACGTGGCGGAAAAACGCTCATAGCGATACTCGAGCCTTACGTCCAGGAAGGAATCGGCGGGAGAAGAGAGGATCACGCCGACGTTGAGCGCCTCACCGGCGATCGGATCGTGAACGTATCGAACGAGAGAAAACGTGTATGCCACTTTCATGTGAGACTCCGTACGACCTCGAAAATCAACTCGTTCTCATGCCTCTGAAGCATCGCGAAGTGATGGTCGACGCGCTCCTTCCAGCGTATCCACGCATGAGGCATCCATAGTTCGCAGTCAGCAAGAACATCACGCGCAGACATCATCACGTTTCGGACCATCGAGGGCCATTTGATGTCCGCGCCGGTCAAATCCTCGTGAAAGAGGTGTCGTGATGCGATTCGGTGCCTCGACACTTCCCAAGGATGCGCCGAGTTGCCCACGATCGGGTAGAGAAAGCTGAAACACGATTCGAAGTCGATCGCCGCCAACTGGCGCGCCACGACCACGCAATTCGGGTTGTCAACGCGGCGATCGGGGTTCTGGACCAGTAGATCGAACAGATAGATGCGGGCAGCATCCTGTGTCTGCTCCTCTGACATGCGACCGAACGTCGGTGGCCCGATGCCGGATCCGAGGCTTCGGCTGCCGACGCCCACACTCGGTTTTAGCCGAACATCTACCTGTCGTAGAAGCTCCGAAAACGGCTCGTCGATCTCGATGAATGCCGGCTCGCCCGTCGTGATCCCGCACGCCCGTGCGAGCACGTTGCCGAGCATCTCCGCGAAAAGCGATTGCTCGATGACCTCGGGAAGCCCGACGAACTTCGCGAAGAACTCGGCTGAGTCTCGAGCCAGCGTAACATCGTCGCTTTGTCGGGAGCACGACAGGCGCAACGGGATCGTGCGGCCAAACTCCGCTCGCCCGAGATATTGCTCAGCGATCCACGTTTGCGGGTTGAAGGTCATCATCGGAAGCGGAGACTCGATCCCAACGCACTTTTTCGAAGTGTCGCATGAATTCATGCTCCAGCCGAAGAACCACGTCGCAGCAATCGGATGGGCTAATCGGACGAGACGCCACCGGCAACTCGAATGTACTGAATCGCCCGTACATCGGATCGCGTTTCCCAACCGTATGATCAAACCGGAGGACGTACGGATGGCACTCGCCAAGGCTCTGCTTGCGGAAATGGAACAGGAAGGGAAGTCGACGGTGCGGATGCTGGAGCGCGTGCCGATGGATCAGTTGGGATGGACGCCCCATGCGAAGTCGATGTCGCTCGGGCGGCTGGCGTGGCACATCACGTCAATCCCTGCCATCGCGTTACGCGTGCTCAGCGCGTCGACGTTTGAAGTGAGCAACGCCGGGCCGGCGCAGATGCCGGAGAATCCTTCGTTCGTCGACACGTATCAACACAACCTCGAAGCGGCGATGGCGATGATCGGGGCGATGGACGACGACGCGCTCAAGTCGCCGTTCACGCTCGCGCGCAACGGACAGGTGCTGAACGAAACGCGCAAGATCGTAATCATCCGCTCGATCCTGATGAACCACTCCTATCACCATCGCGGGCAGCTCTCGGTTTACCTGCGCATGCTCGATGTGCCGTTGCCGGCGATTTACGGGACGAGTGCGGACGAGGTGATGTAAGTTTTTGCGCGGATGCCTGGTTGGCGGCGAGGACGCCGCCGGGACGGCAGCGTTCCGATAGACTACGTCTCGATGAAAATCGTCGCTGGGGACATTGGTGGGACGAAGGTCCTGCTGCAACTCGTCGATGTATCGCAGGCGGGGCGGCTCGTGTCGGCGGAGGAGCGGTACGAGAGCAACGCGTACGCGACGTTCGATGCGATGCTCCAGGCGTTCTTCGACGCGCATGTCGCTGGTCCGGTCGCTGCGGCCTGCTTCGCCGTCGCCGGGCCGGTGTTTGGCGATCGCGCCGAGGTGACGAACCTGACGTGGAAGATGGACGCGACGGCGTTGGCGAAGAAGTTCTCGATCGGACGCGTCTCCCTCATCAACGACTTCTACGCCGTCGCCCTCGGCGTTCCAATTCTCGCGCACGGCGACTTTCTCGTCCTCAACACGGGATCGCGCGTCAACTTCGCACCGATCGCGATTCTCGGTGCCGGCACCGGCCTCGGCCAAGCCAATCTCGTTCACGAAGGAGCCAAGTGGAACGTCGTTCCCTCCGAGGGCGGTCACGCCGACTTTGCGCCGCAGGATGAAGAGCAGACGCGTCTCTTCCTCTCGCTCCACGCGAAGTACGGCCACGTGAGCTGGGAGCGGCTCCTCTCGGGAACGGGGCTCGTCAACATCCACAACTTTCTGACGGGCGAGGAGCGGCCGTACGACGAGTCGCTGCCGATGGAGATCGCTAAAGCGCTTGCGTCCGGCGATTCCGTCGCCGCTCGGACGTTCGCCATCTTCGTCGACATCTACGGCGCCGAGGCAGGGAACATGGCGCTCCGGCTGCTGGCCCGAGGGGGCGTGTATCTCGCCGGCGGCGTGGCTGCCAAGAACGTCGAGCAGTTCACCGACGGACGCTTCCTGCAGGCCTTTCTGCGCAAAGGTCGCTTCCAGCACATCCTGGCCGAGATCCCCGTGAACCTGATCACGAACCCGAAAGTGGGGCTACTCGGGGCAGGTGAGATGGCGGCGAGGATGGTGTAGTTGCAGAGATCAGAGACAAGAGATCAGAGATCAGGAAGTGGCTTCCGCTGAACTGATCTTCGATCTCGGTCCTACCTGATCTCTGATCTCTCGTCTCCGATCTCTGCCCTCCCGGAATCGCACCCACCCCCCATCCGTTCACGCCGCGGCAGGTTGCATTCGAGGAGTCAACACACACATGGGTCTTTCAGTCGGAATCGTCGGGCTGCCGAACGTCGGCAAGTCGACGATCTTCAACGCGCTCACCGCTGCCGGAGCACAAAGCGCGAACTATCCCTTCTGCACGATCGAGCCGAACGTCGGCATCGTGCCCGTCGTCGATGCGCGGCTCGACAAGCTTGCCGAGCTCGCGCAGAGCAAGCAGACCGTCTACACCGACCTCCGCGTCGTCGACATCGCCGGCCTCGTGCGCGGTGCGTCGAAAGGGGAGGGGCTCGGCAATCAGTTCCTCGCCAACATCCGCGAGACCGACGCCATCCTTCACGTCGTCCGCTGCTTCGATGATCCGAACGTCGTGCACGTCGAAGGCTCCATCGATCCGGAGCGCGACATCGAGGTGATCGAGACGGAGCTGTTGCTCGCCGATCTCGACGCCGTCAGCAAGAAACTCGACCGCGTTGCGCGGCTCGCGCGCGTCGGGCAGAAGGAGTACATCGCGCAGGCCGAGGCGCTGGAAAAGGCGAAGGCGGCAATTGACGCAGGGACGTCGTTGCGCGCGGTCGACTTCAGCGACGAGGCTGCCGAGTCGTTGCGCGAGCTGAACCTGATCACGCTCAAGCCGGTTCTCTACGTCGCCAACGTCACCGAATCCGACCTCGGCAAAGAGACCCCGATGCTGCAAAAGGTACGCAGTGTTGCCGCGCAGAAGAAGGGAGAGATCGTCGTCATCTGCGGCGAGCTCGAAGCGCAGATCTCCCAGTTACCAAACGCCGAGCGCGCCGATTTCCTCAACGAGATGGGCCTCCAGGAGTCAGGCCTGAGCGCACTCATCCGCGCCGCATACAAGCTCCTCGATCTCGAGACGTTCTTTACCGCCGGTCCGAAAGAAGCGCGCGCCTGGACGATCAACAATGGCTCGAAAGCCCCGCAGGCGGCCGGCAAGATTCACAGCGACTTCGAGCGCGGCTTCATTCGCGCCGAAACCATCGCCTACAACGATTACGTATCCCTCGGCGGCGAGCCGGGCGCGAAAGCAGCCGGGAAGATGCGCAGCGAGGGAAAGGATTACGTCGTCCAGGACGGAGACGTGATTCTGTTTCGATTCAATGTGTGAGATGCCATTCACCATCCTCTCTGACGAAGGCCTTCCGATCCGCGGCGACCTCGACGTGCCGGCGGGGGCGAAGGCGCTTGTCGTCATCGTGCACGGTTTCAAGGGATTCAAGGATTGGGGCTTCTTTCCGTGGCTGGGCGAGATGCTCTGCAACGACAAGTTCGCCGTCTGCCGCTTCAACATGTCGCGAAGCGGGATCGGCGAGCAGCCCGACATCTTCGACCGCCTCGATCTCTTCGCGGAAGACACGTACTCGGGACAGATCGCCGACCTGCAGAAGGTCGTCCGTTTCTGCCAGGAGCGCGTCGATGCGCCGGCGTTCCTGGTCGGTCATTCGCGCGGCGGCGGCGTCGCGCTCCTGGCCGCTGATGGGATCGCGAACCTCTCCGGGATCGTGACGTGGAGCTCGATCGCGCGCACCGACCGCTGGGATGACGCCACGAAGTCGATGTGGCGCCGCGTCGGATACGTCGAGGTGGAGAACACACGCACCAAACAGATCATGCGGATGTCGACGCGGATGCTCGACGACATCGAAGCGAATCGCGACCACTTGGACATTCTCGCCCGCACGACGCAGATCGAGCAGCCGATCCTCGTCATCCACGGCGCCCGCGACGAGAGCGTGCCACTTGCCGAATCGCTCGAGATCGCCTCGTACGCGCGCGACGCCTCCCGCGTCATCATCGCCAAAGCAAGCCACACCTACAACGCCATCCATCCGCTCGTTCACGTTCCGTTCGAGCTAAGCATGGCCGCCGCCGTGACCTCGCGGTTCATCAGCGTGTACGCGTAGCTCATCGGAAAGACGAAGCAACCACAGAGACACTGAGGACACGGAGAGACCTCTGCGACCTCTGCGACCTCTGCGTCTCGGTGGTTAAAGGGCTTGTTACTCGGTAGTTTCGCCAGCCGGCTTCGGCCGCGGTCCACCACGACGACGCCGGCGACGGCGAGGTGCTCCAGCAACCGCGGCAGGCTGTTCGTCTGGCCCATCGTCGTCGAGATCTGGCTCGAGGATCGGTGTCTCTGCCGGCTTCGCGCGGTCGTGCAGCTTGTCTTCGTCCAGCAGCCACACCCACTGTGTCGAGGCTGTCTTCGCCTCGGGCGGCGCTGCTGGACGCTCGCGTCTCGGCTGCGGTTGAGGACGCGCGGGACGAGCGTCGCGAATGGCTGGTTGGGGACGGCGCTCGACGGCTGGTGGCGCCTCGGCGCGTTTGAGGCGCACGAGCACCTCTTCGCTCAGTCGTCGGTTCACGGAGATGAGATCGGCTACGAGTCCGATGAGCAACGTCTGGAAGCCGATGATGAGGAAGACTGCGGCCAGGATCAGCGACTGGATGTGTCCGGCGCGGTCGCCTTGCGCGAAGTGCCAGACGAAGCGCCCGCCGAGGATGGTGCCGGCCAAAAGAAGAACAGAACCGATCGCGAAGAATGTCTTGAGCGGCTTATAGATCGTGTAGATGCGGAAGATCGTTGCGGCCGACTTGCGAAGGTACGTGAAGATGCCGTGATACAGCCGCGATGGGCGCGTCGGCGCGTTGGTGCGCACCGGCACCGACTGGACGCCGAGGTTGCGGTTGCCGGCCTGAATGATGGTCTCGAGCGTGTAGGTGAAGGGGTTGAAGACGTTGATCTGCGTCGCTGCTTCTCTGGAGAACGCCCGGAAGCCGCTGGTCACGTCGCCGACGCGTAGCCCTGACGCTAAACCAACAGTGCGGCTGCCGATGCGCTGCAGGAGCCGTTTGATCGCCGACATGTGCGGCGACTTGGCGACCTCCCGGTCACCGACCACGACGTCCGCGGTGCCGCGCATAATGGGGGAGATCAGCTTGGGGATATCGCTGCCGGCGTACTGGTTGTCGGCGTCGGTGTTGACGATGATGTCGGCGCCGAGGCGGAGGGAGGCGTCGATACCGGCAAGGAACGCGGATGACAGGCCGCGATGGCTCTTGAGCTGAACGACGTAGGTCGCGCCCGCTTTTCGCGCTGCGGCAGCGGTGTTGTCGGACGAGCCGTCGTCGACGACAAGGGTCTCGATGGCCGTGATGCCGTCAATTTTCTTCGGGATGTCGCGAAGCGTCTGTGCGATCGTCGCTTCTTCGTTGAAGGCTGGTATTTGAACGATAAGCTTCATGCGGTGTGTGGTGGATCAGTAGATTAGTCGATTCGTGGAGTGATCAGTAGATTGGTGGCGAATCCACTAATCTACGCAGCGCCCATGTCCGCCGCCGTCAAAGTGTCCGTCATCATGCCTGTGGAGCGAATCGGCGGCGATGCGGAACGCGCGATCGAGTCGGTGTTGCGTCAGGAGGCGCCGTTCGCTTTTGAGCTGATTCTGGTCTCCGCGGCACCGTTGACAATACAGCCTGGGAACGCGGTACGGAACGTCATCGAGCCGGATCGTAATCCCGCAACTCGAAGAAATCGAGCAGTTTCCGAGGCGCAGGGCGAGATCCTGGCGTTCATCGACGACGACGCCATGGCTGACGCTGGCTGGCTCGCCACCGCCGTTGGCTATCTCGATGCTCATCCCGACATCGCCATTCTCGGCGGCCCCGATCCCGCTCCGGCCGATTCGACGCGCGCCGAGCTCATCGCGGAAACGCTGCTGGCGACGCCGCTCATCGGCAGTGGTCTGGCCTGCCACGAGAACAGGCCCGGCATCTTTCCGGTGACGAGCGCCAGCGACATCGCGCTGGTGAATCTGTTCGTACGCCGCAGCGCGTTTCGCGGATTCGATGAGTCGATCGGCTACATCGGCGAGGACACATCGCTGATTGCGTCGCTCATGCCCGCGGTCGTGTATCACTCCGGCGTTCGCGTGTTTCATCGCCGGCGTCCGTTTCCCGGCCCGTACCTTCGCCAGCGATGGCGCTATCGGGTGAAGACAGGGGAGATGCTGCGCCGCGGATCGGCGGCCTACGCGAAGAACCGGAAGATCTGGGCCTTCCTCTTCGCCGGCACGATCGCCATCCTCGCCTCTCCGATCGCCCTCGTTCCGTATTTGGTCTTCACGCTGATCCTCAGCTCGCGCGTCACCCGCCTCCCGAAGCGCGACTGGATCGTGCTGCCGTTCGCCTTCGCCGCGCATCACGCCATCTACTTCGCCGGCATCGTCTGGGGGGCAATGCGCGCGCGGCTGCGTTAGGATCTGTTCATGCGTAATTTCTATCAAGTTCTCCCCGCAACGCTTCTCCTGATCGCCGCGTGTGCTTCGAAACCGCCAGCAACCACACCAGCTCCGGCAGTCCAGCCCGCCCAAACGGAAGCACCTGCCGCAACGCGTCCGATGACGCCCGGTGCGGTTCCGATTCCGGCGCGCGGCTTGTCATGCCGCACGGCCATCCCGCTTGCAGTGACGACCGAAGCGGAAGGGATCGCCAAGGAAGATGCCTGGATCGCGGAGAACTATCCCGGCGCCAGCAAGACTGCACGCAAGCAGACGGCGTGCAACGGCAAGAGTGTAGATCAGCTCGATCTCGATACCGCGAACGGACGGCAGGTCTCGCTCTTCTTCGAGAACAGCGGATGGACTGCGAAGCCGAAGTGAAGGATTACGCGGCGCTGCGCTGTGGTTGACCGCGTGAGAGCATGAAGTTCACCGACAAGCTGCAGTACTTGCGTTACCTCGTCGACAAGCGGGGCATGAAGCCCGTCTACATGATTCTCGGGCTGACTTACGACTGCAATTCGTTCTGCCGCACCTGTTTCAACTGGGAGCAGCTCCGCAAGAACAAGGAGCATGAGCTGTCGTTCGAAGAGCTGGAGAAGACCTTCTCCTCGCTCGGCGATCTGCTCTTCGTCGTCATGAGCGGAGGCGAGCCGTTCCTTCGCCGCGATCTTCCCGATGTCTGCGCCATGTTGGCATCGCAGAATCACGTGAAGCAGATCACGATCCCCACCGGTGCGATCGCCAGCGAGCTCACCGCGCGATCGACCGAGGCTGCATTGCAACGCTGCCCCGACACGCAGATCGTCGTCAACATCTCGATCGATCATGTCGGCGAGAAGCACGACTGGATCCGCGGCGTTCCGGGCAACTACGAGCGCGCCAAGAAGACCTACGCGGCGCTGATGCCGCTTCGCGAGAAGTACGGCAACCTGACCGTCAACGTGCACACGTGCCTGTGCAGCTACAACGCCGACGATCTCGATGAGCTGTTCGCCGCCGTCCGCCGCGACTTTCCGGCGATCTCGTTCCACTCGTTCGAGATGCTGCGCGGCGACCAGCCCGACAAGAACATCCAGCCGATCTCGACCGAGAAGTACCGCCAGTTGCTGCCGAAACTCGAAGCGTACTGGAACACGTACGACCACTACGACAGCTTCCTCAAGTTCGTGAAGATCTACACGCGGCGGCTGGAGTTGGAGATCCTGGAGCAGGAGACGCAGGTCAAGCCGTGCCACGCCGGACGGATCTCAGGCGTGCTCGATGCGCGCGGCGAGGTGCGCATGTGCGAGCTGCGCGAAGCCGTCGGCAACGTCAAAGACACAGGCTACGACTTCGGCAAGCTCTGGTTCTCGCCCGCAGCCGACGCGCAGCGGGCTTCGATCAAAGCCAAAGAGTGCCATTGCACGCACTCCTGTTTCATGTCGTCGTCGCTCGTGTTCGACGTGCGCACCTGGGGCGCCTACTTCGCCTCGACCGTGGTGAACTTCCTGTCGGCAGCGTGAGCGACGCGGGAGTCGCGGGTCGGGTGTCGGGGGTCGGAGATAAGTCTGCACCTCCTCCGACTCCCGACAACGACCCCCTGCATGAGTACAATGGCGTTATGAGTGCGGTCGTTGACGATCTCTTCGCAAAGGCGTCGGTTCTATCCGATGAGGATCGCGCGACGCTCGCCGGGCGGCTGTTCGAGAGTCTCGATTCCGAACCGGCTGATCCCGGTGTTGAGGAAGCTTGGGCGAGTGAGATTCAGCGTCGCATGGCGGACTATCGCGCGGGACGAGTGAAGACCATTGGTTGGGACGAGATCCGGGAACGCCTTCATCGCCGCAGCCAATGACCCAGCGTCTGCGATTCTTCGACGAGGCAGCAGAAGAAATCGAAGAAGCGGCTTCCTGGTATGCCCAGCGAAGTGACGTAGCTCGCGCTGCCTTCTTGAGCGAAATCGAGCACGCTGTGCACGCGATTCTGGATGCACCGTCACGATGGCCAGCGTATGTCGATGGCACGAGACGCTACGTATGCCAGACGTTTCCGTACACGGTCGTCTATTTCGTCGAGGGCGAATCGGTGGTCGTTGTTGCGGTTGCTCATGAGAAGCGCCGACCCGAATATTGGCGGGAGCGCAAGCGATGACGCGCCGCATGAGTGACGCGGGGGCCGCTGGTCGGGAGGACTCTGAACTAACTCCGACCCCCGACCCCCGACACGCGACACCCGTCGCCCTCGTCGGTCCCGTCTTCCCTTTCCGCGCCGGCATCGCCTATTGCACGACGCGCCTCGCGGAGGAGTTGCGCAAGCCCTACGTCATCTCCCACACCCTACCCCCCACACCCCACCCCCCAACGATCGACGTCATCTCCTTCTCGCGCCAGTTCCCGAAGCGCTTTTATCCCGGCGGCGATGATGTCGATCCGACTCTGCCACGCGCGGACGCCGCCTTCATCGTCGACGTCATGAACCCGTTCACGTGGCTGCGGGCGGGATGGCGGTTGCGGCGGTACGACGCCGTGATCTTTGTCTGGTGGGTGTGGCTCTTCGCGCCCGCGTATCTATTGATGATCGCGATGCTGCGGCGCCGAACGACGGTGATCCTGCAATGCCACAACGTCGGTGACAAAGAGCCGGCGGCGTGGAAGCGGTGGTTGACGAATCGAGTGCTGCGCCGCGCGGACGCGCTCGTTGTCCATGCTCGGACCGAAGCGGACGAAGCGTGGAAGCGCTCGGGCGGCCGGCGCGTGGTCAAGACGTTCCTGCCGGTTCACGAGCTTGGCGGCGCGATCCCTTCACGTGCTGAAGCGCGCGCGACGCTCAACATCAAAGACGCCGCGAACGTCGCGCTCTTCTTCGGCCACGTACGACCGTTCAAGGGACTCGACATCGCCTTGCGCGCCTGGCGCGAGCTTCATTCTGATGTGGTCCTCGTCGTGGCCGGCGAAGCGTGGTGGGAGCGGGCGGATGAGTACGTCCGATTGGCGACAGAGCTGGGCCTTTCGCAAACGCAACGTAGGTCGGACTCTCAGTCCGACAACGCGAGCAGTCGGACTGGAGAGTCCGACCTACGTAACCCCGATTTTCGCAGCGGTGTCCGCTTCGACTTCCGCTTCATCCCTGACTCCGAGATCGCTACCTTCTTTTCTGCCGCGGATGTTGTGCTCGCGCCGTATCGCATCGAAGCGCAGAGCGGCGTGGCGCTGACCGCATTCCACTTCGCGCGGCCGGTCATCGCTACGACTGTCGGCGGGTTGCCCGAGGTCATCGACGGATCGAATGGCATGCTTGTTCCGCCCGAAGATCCAACCGCGCTCGCGCGCGCCGTCGACGAATTCTTCACGACGCGCGACCGCACATCGATGGAGCAGAGCGCCGCCGCGGCAGCGCGCAAGTACTCGTGGTCGGAATACGCCGCGGTGTTCGCTGCCTTAGTGGACGGGAGATGAAACTCAACCCTCGCCGCATCAAAGTCGGCCTCGAGCTGACGTCGAAGTGCAACCTCCGCTGCGGCATGTGCCCGCTGCCGGTGCTGCGCCGTCCGTACGAGGACATGGTGTGGCCGATGGTGGAGAAGGCCGAGCGCGAGATCCACGGCGCCGGGCTGAAGCTGAAATGGCTGCACGAGATGGGCGAGCCGCTGCTCTACGCGCGGATCGATGACGCCATCCGCCTCTTCCCCGAGGCCAGCTTGTCGACGAACGGGTTGGTGCTGACGGAAGAGATAGGCGCGAAGCTGCTGGCGTCGCCTCTGAAACGCATCCGCATCTGCGTCGACTCCGTCGTTCCCGAGGTCTATCCGCAACTGCGCACGGGAGGGGACTTCGAGAAGCTCGTCATCCTCACGCGAGCGTTTCTCGATCAGGCCAAAGGACATCCCATCCGCATCGAGATTCAGAAGATGCGCTCGCGGCTGACGCTCGAAGAGACCGTCGACGATTTCCGCTCGCTCTTCGATCTGAAGAAATACCGCAACGCGCGCGTCATCGAGAAAACGTGCGAAGCGCTCGACGTCAACGAAGAGACCGACCTGCACGGCAAGTTCTACGGCTGTGTGCAGGGGGCGTTCTTCACCTGGGTCGTGATCTTCGCGGACGGCCGCGTCACGCACTGCTGCTACGACGCGCACGGCGACCAGGTCCTCGGCGATCTGAAGACCCAATCGCTCGGCGAGATCCTCGATTCGCCGCGCTTCGCCACGATGCAGGCTGCGTTCGAGCGGCGCGACTTCACCGAGCTGCCGCGCTGCGCCGAGTGTTTCAAGCACGGCGGCGAGTCGCACACATTCAACGACGTGCTGACGCGCGTGCAGAACCTGCCGGGCGTGGCCAAGGATGTCGTCCGCAAGGTGATCGACGTGCGGTACCGATGATCCATCTCCTCAACATCATCTTCGGCCTCATCCCCACGCTCATCCTCGGCGCGAGCATCGCCGCAGGCGTCGACGACGACTCCAGTCACCGCAGGATGTTCCTGTTCGTCTACGGTCTGTGGGCGGTCACGCTGGCGATGTGGAACTGGATGCGGTCGGCGCCGCCGGCCTGGACCATCCTCTGGCTCGTCTCCGGCATCCTCACCCTCGGCTACCTCATCGCGCGACGCTCCATGAGCGCGCCTCATCGAAAGGATTCACTATGAAGAAGATCGTCTTACTCGTTACTCTCCTCGCCGCCGCGCTCGTCAACGCAGCCAACGGCGGGAGTTTTTCGTCCGCACCGGTCGTGGATCCGTCGACCGCCATTCACGCCGTGATCGATGCACAAACAGCCGCCTGGAATCGCGGCGACATCGATGCCTACATGGACGGCTACGCCCGCAGCGACGACACGATGTTCGTCGGCACCGACGTCACCCGCGGCTGGACGAAAGTGCGCGACCGCTACAAAGCGAAGTACGACTCAAAAGCGAAGATGGGGACGCTCGTCTTCTCCGACCTCGAGCTCCACCCGATGAGCAACAACGACGTCGTCGTCACCGGCGCCTGGAAGCTGACGCGCGCCGCCGACACGCCGCAAGGAAGATTCACACTGATCTTCCATCGCCGCCCGGAAGGCTGGCGCATCGTGTACGACCATTCGTCGTGAGGCAGTGGATGAGTAGATGAGTGGACTAGTGGTTTAGTAGATTAGTGGACGGTGTCATCCTGAGACTGCCGCAGCCGCCCGCTTAAATCGATCAGCTCGCGCAGAATGGGCTCGGCGGCGGAGGACGTCGAAGGATCTCAATTTACGAGGCATGTGGCATGTGCATCGTATTTAGAGATCCTTCGCCGTCCTCCGCCGCCACTCCACGCATCGCGAGGGGATCGAGTACGCAGGCGGCTCCGGCTGTCTCAGGATGACACATCGGTTAGTCCACGAATCACTAATCCACCACTGCCGAATCACCGAAAGCTGATCGGAATATCGTCCATCGTCAGCACGCCTGGCCGCGCGTTGACGACGCGGGGGATCGAGTTGACGACCATCGCTGCGGTGGCACGGTCGCCGTGGACGCCGCCTTTGATCACCATCTCCACGTCGGGCACGCCATGTACGATCACCTTGTCCGCGGCCACATCCTCGGCGCCGACGTACATGCGCAGCTCGAGGCTCACGTTGATCTTGCCCTTGCCGTAGATCGTCTGGTGAACGCCGGCAACCTGTCCGGCTGCGCAGGTGAGGTACTGCGTCTTCACTTCGCGCTCGGCGATGATCGGCTCGATCACTTCGTCGCTCACCGATTCGAACTCGGCGCCGAGTCCGTTGCCGACCATCATCAGCGACTCGCGCAGGCCCATGTGCTTGATCTTGCCCGCGGCCACGGCGGCGCGGAACTCATCGGGCGTCATGCCTGCGCCGACTTTGCGCTGTAGCGGTTCGCGCCGTGTCGATGCGTTCTGGATGCGGATGATCTCGACTGAGTCGACGCGCTGGCAGACCGAAGTGATCGTCAGCGGCAGCTTGTCCATCACGAAGCCGGGATTCACGCCCGTGCCGAGGAGCGTGACGTTGCGGGCTCGGGCAGTCTGCTGCAGTTCCTCTCGGATGGCCTGGTCGAGCGGGAAGGAGAGCTCCTCGCACGTGGAGACGACGTGGCACCCGCGGTTGAGAAGGTCCTTGAGCTGACCGGAGACATCGCGAAGACGCGAGCCGGTGGAGTGGCAGACGACGTCGGGCTTCGCCGTGAGCTCGGCAGTGACCTTGACGCCGGCCTCACGGTCGAGACCGATCACTTCGCCGAGGTCTTTGCCGATCTTGTTGGGATCGACGTCGACCGCGGCGACGATGCGCACCCACGGCTTGGTCAGGAGTAAACGAGCGATCTCCGCGCCGATCGGACCGATTCCGTACTGCGCGACACTGATAGGTTGAACGGGATTCATGAGCACCTCGTGAGCAAAAGTGCGCGGATTGTAGACGAAACGCACCGTCTGGCCTGGCCGAAAGTTGGGAAGGCGACATCCCTGGCGGAGCCGATGGCATTCCAATTTTACATCTTGCCGGAAGGAACCCTCGGCCTTATGTTATCCAAGAACTTCAACCGACGCGAGAAGGAGCTGCTCTATGTCTGTCTCAGGTCAATTCAGTCTTCACTACAGTTGGGGGTGCAGCGGGCCCTACGCCACGACCACGGTCACGTTCAGCGGAAGCGGTACAATCGGTACGTTTGTCACTGGCGACGGTTTCAGCGGCAAGTGGTCCCAGACGAACGGAAACGTCTTGTGGCGCTACAACGGCGACTCGGCAATCTATTCCGGAGTAGTCAACGGCGGCGCGATCGTCGGCAACATGGCCAATTTCGCGGCCAGTAACCATGGCTGCTTCTACTGCAGCAAGCCGACGGCTTCTCTGGTCGGCGAGGCTGCCGCCGGAGCTGCGGAGCAGGAGCACGACAGCGCTGGCGAGAAGAAGAAGAAATAAAACACGCTTGCGCTTCGAAACGGGGGACAGGCGAAACAGCTTGTCCCCCAAACGCCCTCGGGACCGTTTCGGACTGAACCTCAGCGGTCAGGAAACAACCCCCCGATCTCTGATCTCTCGTCGCTGATCTCTGTCTCCTCCTCCTCATCCACAAAGTTCGACATCCCGATTCCCGCTAATCGGTAGCGGCTTTGCGGAGGGAAGTCGAAGCGGGTGAGGAGCTCGGTGCCGATGCGGGCGAGGTCGTCGCCGCTCGATGGCGGCGTTTCGGGAGTGAGCCGCCGCGTGGCGGTCTTGAAGTCGCCGGTGCGCAGCTTGACGGTCACGGTGCGGCCGGTCAGTTGCTTGTCGCTGAGCGCCTTCCAGAGCTTCTGCGCCTCGGCGGTGATGTACGCGGCCACTTCTTCAATCGTGATGTCGGTGGGGAAGGTGTTCTCGCTCGACCACGACTTGCGCTTCTGCGACGGCACGACCGGCGATTCGTCGATGCCTCGCGCCAGCTCCCAGAGGCGCGTGCCCCACTTGCCGAAGCGGGCCACGAGCTGAGCGTTGCTAAAAACATAAAGATCGCCGACGGTGGCGATGCCCATGTCGGTCAGCACCTTCTCCGTGGCCGGCCCGACGCCCGGGATCTTGCGCACGGGCAGCGGTATGAGGAACTGTTGCACCTGGTGCGGACGGATGACGAAGCAGCCGTCCGGCTTGCGCCAATCGCTGGCGATCTTCGCCAGGAACTTGTTCGGGGCCACGCCAGCCGAGGCGGTGAGGTGAGTCTCGGAGCGAACCTCGCGGCGGATCGTCTCCGCCGTCTCCGTTGCCGTCGGAATCCCCGTCAACTCCTCGGTGACATCGAGATAGGCCTCATCGAGCGAGAGCGGTTCGACGAGCGGCGTATGTCGTCCGAAGATCTCGCGGATGTGTTTCGACACCGCCCGATACTTTTCAAAGTCCGGATGAATGAACGTCCCCTCGGGGCACAGGCGCATCGCTCGCGTGGCCGGCATGGCCGAATGCACGCCGAACTTGCGCGCTTCGTACGACGCCGCGCAGACCACACTCCGCTCGCCCGGCCATCCGACGATGACCGGCTTCCCGCGCAGCTCCGGCCGGTCGCGCTGCTCGACCGAGGCGTAGAAGGCGTCCATGTCGATGTGAAGGATCTTTCTCATTGGATGTCACGCGAAGCCGCGAAGGCGCGAAGTTAGAATGGCACATGCATCTTTTTTCTTCGCGTCTTCGCGTCTTCGCGTGACAACAATGAACATACCCACTCCAGCCTTCCTCGTCGACCGCACCATTGTCGAGCAAAACTGCGTTCGCATGCGCGCCAAGGCCCAGGCCGCGCGGGTCGCATTCCGCCCGCACGTGAAGACGCACAAGACGATCGAGATCGGGCGGATGCAGCATGGCGGCGGCACCGGCCCGATCACGGTTTCGACCATGGCCGAGGCGGAGTTCTTCGCGAATGCGGGGTTCGGCGACATCACCTACGCCATGCCGATTGCGCCCGACAAACTGCCACGCGCGGCGGCTCTCGCAGCGCGAATCGAGAGGCTCAACATTCTCATCGACAGCGTCGCGGCTCTACACGCGGTAGAAGAGTTTTGCGCGGCCCATGACAACGCGCTCGACGTCTTTCTCAAGGTCGACTGCGGCTACCACCGTGCCGGCGTCGATCCCGACGATCCCGACAGCGCGCGGCTGGCCATCGCCATATCGAAATCGCCTGCGGTCCATTTTCAGGGACTGCTCACGCATGCCGGGCACTCGTACAACGCGCATGACGCCGATGAGATCCGCCGCATCGCCGCGGAGGAGACGTCGTCGCTGACGAGGTTCCGGGCGCTGATCGAGAACGAAGGCCTGGCCGGCGTCGTGCGCAGCATCGGCTCGACACCGACAACGTCCGTCGTCGAGACGTTCACCGACACTGACGAGGTGCGTCCCGGCAATTACGTCTTCTTCGACGCCTTCCAGTCCACCCTCGGCTCCTGCACACGCGAAGACGTCGCCGTCTCAGTGCTGGCCACGGTCGTCGGCTCCTATCCCGAGCGCGGCGAAGCGATCATCGATGCCGGCGCGCTGGCGCTATCGAAAGACACGAGCCCCGATCATCTCGATCCGAACTTCGGCTACGGCCTCGTCTGCGATGTCTCGCTCCACCCACTCGACGCACGCCTCGTTGCCCTGTCGCAGGAGCACGGCAAGGTCAGAATGTCCGCGCCCCCGCCGGTCGGCACGCGCCTTCGTATCGTGCCGAATCACTCCTGCCTCACCGCTGCGATGTACGACCGCTATCATGTGCTCGATGGCAATGCGATCGTCGATGAATGGCGGCCGGTGCGGGGTTGGTGAAGAAACATTGATCCGCAGATGACGCAGATGAACGCAGATCGATCTGCGTTCATCTGCGTCATCTGCGGATAAGACTCTAACGCCCCTGCAGTAATCGCAGCGCCGCAGTCTTCAGCGCCATGCTCGATCCGGCGCGTGCGATGCTCCGGATCTCCGATTCGGGCAGCGTGGGCAGGATACGTAGCGCGAAGGCGGGTGGGGTCTTGGCGTTGTGCATGAGGCCGAGGCGGACGTCGAGGATGGACATCCACTGAGTGGTCTTCATGATCACGTCGGCGATCTGGTAGTTCAGGAACGTCGATTTCGCCAGGCGGGCTACCTCATCGACCGTGAGCCGCGGATTGCGGAGGAGCGAAAGCAGGACGCGGGGGTCGTTGTCCTGCAGCAGAAGGGCGCGCTCGCTGCGGTCGGCTTTCACGGCCAGCAGGAGCTTCTCCATCTGCGACAGCGCGCGGATGCGGTCCCAGACGTTCTCACGTTTCTCGGTGGTCTCTTCCTGCTCAGGCGCCTCTTCCGATGACGTTTCGGGAGCGCCGGGCGGTTTGGCCAGCAGACGGGCCAGAAGCTCGTCGCTGTTGATATCGATCGAGAGCGCGATCCCGTCAGGAAGGAGTGCGACGGCCGTAGCGCGCGCGAAGGACTCGCCGCCCCACGGTCCGCGCAGCGTCACCAGGAGTGTGGCGTTGAGCGCGACCTTCTCGGCCGTGACCAGACGAAGCCCGCCCATCGAGAGATTCGTGCGGTGCTCTTCGCGCAGCTCCTCCTCACTCTCGAATTCGGCGGTGAAGGCGGCAGAAGCCGTGCGGGTGACGTTCATGTGCGTGGATGCGAAGGACCCACTGATTCTACGCTTGGCCGATCCGGTCACGGGGACGTTCGAAAGCGTGCGCGTCATCGATTGACTGGTCGGCGCCAGGCTGCGAGTGGTGGACACCAGGCTGCGAGTGGTGGACACCAAGCTGCGAGTGGTGGACGTGACCAGTCAACTGATGGGCGTCACCAGTCAACCGGTCAGCGTCACCACTGCGGCGACGACGCCCAATTAGATGGAGGCCCATCGTGACTTCGAAGGGCAGCGTGCCGTTTTCGACGAGCTGAAGATCTACACCGCTATCCTCGATTACAACCTGGATTATCACCACTGGCAGGCCACCGCGAAGGCGGGAAATGGGGTCAGGTCTAAAGTGTAAAGTGACGGAAGACGGCTTTTGCCTTCGAGGAATGAGCGTCTTCCGTCACTTTACACTTTAGACCTGACCCATTCACTGCCACGTCACGTTCCATTCGCAATGCGGCGCTCCCTTTGCGTAGCACTGCGTCTGCTGGACGCGCACGTTCTTGACGCCCGTCAGTTCGGCCATCCGCTCGATCCATCCCGTGATGCGGGCGCAGCCGGCGGCCTCGGACGGAAAATCGAGCAGCTTGATCGTCGCGCCGCGGTCGGTCTGATTCTCGATGCGCATCTGCCCGCGGTTGTAGAGCGTGCTCCACATGCTCGATGCTTTGCTGAGCAGCGCAGCCGGCGTGAGGATCAGTGCAAAGAAACGGTAGATGCCTTTGACCGCGTCCGACGCTCCCTCGCGGCCTGCGCGCCGCGCGAACTGTTCAACCGTTTCGCCTTTCGCCTTTGCGGCCTCCGCTGTGAGGACATTGAGAATGTGTACGGGGATCGTCTCGGTGGCCAGCACGATCCCGCCCAGCCGCGTGGCGTACTCGGCGGGCAGCGTCTGCAACGCGGCCGCGCGCTGCTCTGCCGAGAGCTCGGATTCGAGAAACTTCTGCAGGCTGCGAACCGGCGAGCCTTTGACGGTAACGCTCTGATCTCGTGCCAGGGAAGTCCTCCACTCGCTGCGAGTTTGACCGGATGCCGCTGAGTATAATCCACGCTCCCGCGGGCAGCGGAAGGCGTTCCGGCAGCAACGCGGAACGTTCGCTCCATGCCTGCGGCGCATCGGAGGCAACATGGACGAACAGACAGGTGGCGCGGCAGAGGCCAGCGCCGCCATCGCGGAAGCGGAATCGCACAACGAGCCGAAGACCGGTTCGAAGAACAAGCTGGAAGAGCTTTGCGTCAACACGATCCGCTTCCTCGCCATCGACGGCGTCGAGAAGGCGAAGTCCGGCCATCCCGGTGCGCCGATGGGCATGGCCGACATGGCCTTCGTCCTCTGGACCGATTTCATGCGCCACGATCCGAAGGAGCCGTCCTGGCAGGATCGCGACCGCTTCGTGCTGTCGGCCGGTCACGCATCGATGCTGCTTTACTCCCTGCTGCATCTCACCGGCTATCCGGAGATGACGATCGATCAGTTGAAGAGCTTCCGGCAGTGGGGCTCGAAGACCGCCGGACACCCTGAATATGGCGACGCGCCCGGCATCGAAGTCACGACCGGTCCGCTCGGCCAGGGATTCGCGAACGGCGTCGGGATGGGGATCGCATCGAAGATGATGGCGGCCCGCTTCAACATCGATGATCCCTTCAAGCCTGTTCAGAACTGGATCTACGTCATCTGCTCCGACGGCGATCTCGAAGAAGGCATCAGTTCCGAGGCCGCGTCCCTGGCCGGTCACCTCGGGCTCGGCAATCTGATCTACCTCTACGACGATAACGACGTCACGCTCGACGGCGACAAACGTCTCTCGATGTCCGAGGATGTGAAGAAACGATTCGAGGCCGCGCACTGGCACGTGCAGAAGATCGACGGCCACGATCGCGACGCCGTCCGCAAAGCGATTCGCAAAGCGCAGAGGGTGACCGATAAGCCGTCGATGATTATGGCCAAGACGGTGATCGGGTGGGGGAGCCCGAAGTTTCACGGCACCTCGCGCGCGCACGGCGAGCCCCTCGGCCCCGAGGAAACGGCGGCGACGAAGGTGGCGCTGGGCTGGCCTGCCGAACCCGCGTTCTACATTCCTGACGAAGTGCAGGCTGAGTTCACGCGCAAGGTGAAGAAGCTGGTCCGCGCGCGGAAGCAGTGGGACAAAGGGATGGCCGAGTGGCGCGCGCGCAATCCGCAACTGGCCGCGGAGTGGGACGGCTACTGGTCGCACACGCTGCCGGAAGGGTTCGAGTTGCAGTTGGCCGAGGCGGGGAAGACCGACAAGCCGATCGCGACGCGCGAGTTGTCGAATCAGGTCATCCAGAAGATCGGCGACATCGCCCCGTTCGTCATCGGCGGCGCAGCCGATCTCTCCGCATCGACGAAGACGAACTTCAAGAATGGCGGCTCCATCGAGCGCGCGAAAGACGACACGAACGATCCGCCGCCGTTCGCTGAGTTCAGGAGCAAGAACCTGCACTTCGGTATCCGCGAGCACGCCATGGGCGCGGCGATCAACGGGATGACTCTGTACGGCCCGCTGCGCGTTCACGGCTCGACGTTTCTGATCTTCTCGGACTACATGCGCCCGGCGATCCGGCTGGCCGCGCTGATGAAGATCCCGTCGATCTTTGTCTACACGCACGATTCCGTCTTCCTCGGCGAAGACGGTCCCACGCATCAATCGGTCGAGCAGCTGTTCTCGCTCCGCCTGATCCCGAACATGACGCTCTTCCGTCCCGCCGACGGCGTGGAGACGGGGATGGCGTGGGCGTACGCGATCGGCAGCAAGCACGAGGGGCCGACGCTGCTCGTTTTCACGCGCCAGAAAGTCGACATCATCCCGCACGGCGCCGATTTCGATCCGCATCAGATCTGGCGCGGCGCGTACGTGCTCGACGGTTACGCCGACGGCGACTTCACGTTCATCGCCACCGGCTCCGAGGTGACGCTGGCCGTGCGCACCGCCGAGCTTTTGCGCAAGGAAGGCGTACGAGCCCGCGTCGTCTCCGCGCCGTCGCTCGATCTCTTCGATCGTCAACCCGCCCACTACCAGAACGAGATCCTCGGCCACCGCAGCCGCATCGTCGCCATCGAAGCCGGCCGCTCCTCCGGCTGGTACAAGTACGTCAACCACGACGCCCTCGTCATCGGCATCGACCGCTTCGGCGCCTCCGCCCCACTGGCGGATCTCGAGAAGCACCTCGGCTTCACTCCCGAGGCGGTGGCGGAGAAGGTGCGGGGGTGGAGACGCGGTTAGCGGTTTCTCGTAGCAAAAGGCTCCGCCGTCCGTCTAATCTGGCTGGAGGGAGCCATGCCACTAGATAACAACCGCGACAGCATGTCAGATACAGCCGTTTTCACAGATCGTCTTGTAATCAGTTTTTTTTCGGACATCAGTGATGACAATATCCGGCAATTCTTCGACTCAATCGATCTGATGAATGCCTTCGACGGAGCAAGAAACGTTGCTGACGCGACTGTCATTTTTTTCCGGCTACGGGTCGCGGTGACACCGATCCCGTACGACTTTGTTTTGGCCCACCGGAGGGAACTCGAAGGGCGTGGCATGAAGTCATTCGACTATGAGCGCGTGTCCTTCCTGCCTGAACGGATTGCGCCCACGAAGAGCGTTGTTCCAGTCGACGCGCTGGTAGCAATGAACGTAGTAGCGAGTCACAGCGATGGAGCCGGCATCACGATTGCGATGCTGGACGCGGGGTTCGACATCGGACATCCTGACTTCATCCGACAGCGGTTTTTCCCAGCGCCATTGCCACAACTGCCTCTCGGCATCCTCCAGGAGCATGGAACGCACGGCGCCGGGATTGCCGCCGGCCCGCTGACGCCGACCAACGGCAGCACGCCGCGATACGGCGTTGCTCCTGCAGCCAACATAACGCTCACGAGAGTCATTACCCGCATCGCAATTCCCGACGAATTCGCCCTCGCCGGAATCGAGCTAGCGATGTCGAACAAAGCCGACATCGTGTGTATGTGCTTCGGAACGCCAGTGCCCAACGGTGGTCCGTTTTCACAACCTTTCGAGGATGCCGTCTCTTTGGCCGCCAAGGACGTGCTGCTCATCGCTGCCGCAGGGAATGCGGCAGACACCAAGATTCACGCAGTGGAGCATCCCGCCAACTGCCCTTCCGTAATGGCGGTCGCAGCGCTTGACGACCAACTGCGCGATTGGGACCTGTCCTGCCGCCAAACGAATCCGAACCAAGAGATCAATGTCGCCGCGCCGGGATATGAACTGCTTTCCTCCCTTCCTGGCGCGACCTACGGCCGGCGCAGTGGCACGAGTCCGGCGACAGCGTGCGTCGCGGGGATCGCGGCGCTGTGGGCTGAGGCGAAACCGGGCCTGCGTGGAGCCGCACTTCAGGCTGAGATCGAAAACGCGTGCGCAAGTGGCACGTTGGACCGGCTTCGCGCCGGTCACGGACTCGTGCAGGCACCGCCGTAGCGGTGCCTGCACCGGTTTGTATCAGGGGAATCGCGAGTTGGAACAGTCAACGTCAAGGTCTTGCCCTTGGCCGCAGCTGACGATATCGGCAGGTGCGATATCGATGTCACACGCCTTTGTTTTGGTAGGAACGGCTACCGCGTGTGCCGTCGCGAAGAAGTTCTTGTAGAGATCCGAATGGCTGGTGGTCGGCGTACCCGAGCATTTTGACGGTGCCCCGGCGCAGCCGGAACCCTCGCAGCGGTTAGTGATCCACACGTCAGCGTTTCGGATAACTTCAACCGTGATGGTTTGTCCTGACGTATACGCGATCGTGAAGGTCACTGTCGGCTGCAATACCGAAGCCGCTAAATAATGGAGTACCGTTTGCCCGATGCAGCCCTTGAATCCACCCCACGACACGGCGCACGGAAAGAAGTCTTCCACTGACAGCGTGCCCTTATCCGGCAGATCTACGAAAGAGTAGAAGTTTCCGCCCGGCGTTCTCGACGTCACGTCCGCATGTTCCTTAGCCCCTGTCGAGGTCGGCACGATTTGCGAGAGCTGCGGAATGTGTTTGAGATAGGGTACCGTACCCGCACCGGCGCCGATATCCGTCGTTACGCGCGCGTTCGTCAGATCGAAGCAATAAGTATCCGCCGTCGTCGGATTGGTGGGCGGAAAGACGTTCGCAACGTCTGCCTTTCGAACTGCGAACAAAGGAACGTGATCTTGAGAGCCCGCGGGATCCGCCATCAGAACCGCGATATCGGTAATCATCCGACTGCTGTCGGGCACTCGCGCGTGAACGATCAAACCTTGAAAGTGAATCCGCATGGTTATCTCCTCCGAATGAATGGACGGATTGAGCGATCCGTTTCCCGAGCAACAGCGCCGTACGTTTGAAACGAGGCCCAGCAGGCGGGCTTTCTAAGTCGTAAATCCGCAGAATAAAGCATCTGCAACTGCGCACTCCGGAGTGCAGCAGCGGCTGACTTGTCCTGCGCCAGTTCATGGTGCAACAGCCTGCCGAAAGCAGATGCGTCGCTATCATCGACGTTCCGGAGCGTTCCGATGACGTTTGGCGCTCCAGCCGCGAGGAATGCCGCCGCGAGACTAGAAACGCTCGAACGCGAAGCGCCCACCGTTGCCGTGTTGCACCCGGAAAGGACGACTAGTGGGCGCTGATCAAATGCCGCCTTCTGAATTTCGGCGACCGTGAGGGTATCGGGTTCTCCCGGCGCAGGCGCTAGAGGCAACGCCGAGAGACGCGGGTCCCGTGCGATCGGTAACGCGTGTGCGGCGATGTGGAGGATCGTGCTCTTTGCGGCAGCGTTAACGACTGCCGGACGGGTGGCTGACTGGCCGAGAAGAACGACCGCAAGATCGTAGACGGCTGCGATGGCCGCAGCCTCGCTGTTCGCCGCCGGCAGCGGTGGCAGTTCGGGGAAGTGGTGCGGATCGAGCGCCGGATTCGCGATGATCGTGACAAAACGGTCGCGAGCGAACTTCCATGGTCCGCCAGGTGAAAGTGCCACTCCGCAGCTCGGCGAAACCGTGAGCTCATATTCCTCGATGAGATACCGCTTCGAATGAACCCGTAATGCAGACCACGGCACAGACGTGAGCGCCTCATCGGGGATCACAGCGACGTTGTGTACGGTTATCGGCAGCGTATCGAACACGGCTGCGAGTGCTTGTGAGCAGGCGTCACCCAGTTTGCCGGAGACGTCAATTGCAGCTGCGCATTGGGTGCGGAGCTGTTCGCGCGTGCCTGGGAGCGTCACGACGCGAATGCCAGTTCGCTCCTTGACGAACGCCCGAGGCCGGGACCCGCCCAGAGCGAATTCGATGATCGCCATGTCGCTCGCCATCGGCGCCGTGGTGACGTCCGTCGCCGACGTCGGGAATTCGGTTGACCGCCATCGATCGATCGCCGCAAATGCGCTCCTGGTGTCGTGCAGAGCGAGACAAACCTCCATGGTCTCGGTTGCGACGGCTTCGGAAGCATGGAACAGTGCCTCGGCGAACGGCGCGTCCTTGCCGTGCGGAACGGTGAGCCGTTGCTGGGCGATCGCGAGATCGTGAGCAGCCGAAGCGAGGTCGCCGGTCAGTCGCGATGCGTGTGCGCGTGCCATGAGAGCTTCGGGCAAGAGAAGCACGCTTCCGCCGGTCTCTGCGATTTGAATGTAACGACCGAACAGCTCTTTGGATAGGCGAGCGTCGGTGGTGGAGCAGAGTGACGCCTGCACAAACAGGAGCTCGGCGTCCGCGGCCACTTTGACGGCCGGGTCGACCAACGATGCAGCGACGCGACGGCCGGCGTCAAGATGCTTCTGCGCAGCCGCTGACAGCCCGAGGTGATTTGCCGTAAGCGCCGCCCACACGAGAGTGCTCGTCAGAACGCGAGCATTCGGACTCGTCGCACGATCGGCGGCGACGGTCAGCAGTGAATACGCCTGGGCCCATTCGCCTGCCAGTGCTTCGCTTCTAGCGGCGAGGCTGATGGCGCGCTGCAACTCCAACGCGTCGCCAGAGTCGCTAACCGCGCCGAAAAGCTCGCGCCGCATTCGCCATGCATCGGCAGCCCGCCCAAGCAGCGATTGGATCGCAGCGGCCTGGCTAGTCATTGCGATGATGTTCAGACGCTCACGGAGCGTGCGAAATTCACCCAGCGCCTCCTCTTGCGTCGCCAGTGCTTCGTAATACCGGCCGCGCCGCGTCTCGATATTATCCCGTACCCACAGGATCTCTGCGCGAAGTGACCGGTATGACTGTGGTGTTTCTCGTAGAAGGCGCGCGATGAGGTCGGCAGCCTCTTTATCGTGATTCTCGTCATAGTAGGTAAACGCAACGTAGTACAACGCGCTAAGCTTCAGAGGGCTCTCTGCTGTGGCGAATTCCGCCGCCGCCTCTTCGAAAAGCGGGCGCGACTCAGCAACTCTGCGGTCGCGGTACAACAAACGGGCGCGTACATAGACGGACTGTGCTGACGCAAGCCTTGCGCACCGCCCGCAAGATCTTGCGGCAGAGACGGCGTCCAGTAACATCGTGTCGCCGTTCAGCCTCCTTAGCGCCTCGGCGGTCGCACTGACTACCCGAAGTGCTCGCGTCGCGGCGACCGGGTCTCCACACAAGGTTGCGTCGGCCCAATCGAGCAGTAACAGCGTTTGCGAAGTGGTACGTGCCTCCTGGCGAAAGTCTGAGATGATTTCTACCGCCCGCTGGAGGTCGCCGTCTTTGGCTGCTTGCCGGAGACGCGGCAACGCGGCGTTCCAGCGGTCAGCGGCTGTAGGCCTTTGTAGGCGAGAAGCGCGCGCGCGTGCTTCTCCTGTACCTTCTTCTTCCGGGGCCGTTCTCGCGTAAAGAGCGTACTGCGCTACCGCAGGCGCGTGTAGTCCAAGCGATTCGAGGATCAGCGCGCGATTGAATTTCGCCTCGACGATTGGCGCGATGCGCAAGGCGTGATCGGCGGCAGCAAGAGCGGAGACGAGTTGCTGCGGATCGTCATTCGCGTTTGCCGCTGTATATCGTGCAGCCGCCAGATCGTTCCAGACCGATGCGTCGGTCGGATGCGTCTCAGCGCACGCGGTCAGTCGTTTCACTGCGTCGTCGTTCGCGCCGAGGAGCAATACGGCGACACCGGCGGCGTGATCGTCGTGAGCGGTCGACTGCAGGACTTCGCCGACGAGCGCGCGAAAGCGAAGATGAGCGGAATCGCGAGCTCGCGGGCGGAAAGAGATTGGCTGGAAGGCGAAACCGCTGAGCCGCGCTTCCGTGATGCGCGTATCAAACTTGCCCGCCGCACGCGCCAGACGGACCAATGGGTCGCGAGGCTCCCGCCAGGCCACCACGGCTGCGCAGACTGCAGCCGCGGCGATGACTGCGCCGGTAATCGACCACCTCACGCGGTTCATTGCATTGTCGGGAGACATGGAAACAATACAGAAATCGCAGCTTTCTTTCAATCAAGAGGTCCCGCGCTACCGCTGTGTTGACCGCTACAATTCGTCCATGCGCATCCGATTCGCCGTTCTGCTGCTTCTCACCGCCACATCCGCCTTCGCCAACTTCCGCGAGTTCACGGACGTCCCGAAGAATCCCGCGTTGGGGCTGGCGGTACAGCACGCGGCGGAGCAGACGCTGAAGGATTTCCCGAAGCTGACTGCGGACAACCTGGCCATCAGCATCATCGACGTCACGAAAGACTCGACGGTCGATCGCGGCGACTGGCATGGTGACGCGCCGTTCTATCCGGCATCGGTGGTCAAGCTCTACATCATGGCCGAGGTGTTTCATCAGAAGCTCGAGGGCGATCCGGAAGTGGCTCGGGCGCTCGGCGAGATGATCCGGCTCTCCGACAACGACGCCACCGCGTTTCTCATCGACGTCATCAGCGACACGACTCCCGGTCCGAATCTCGAGGGCCGCGCGCTGAACAAGTTCATGGAGAAGCGGCGCGTCGTGAACAAGTGGTTTGCCTCGATGGGCTACGACATCAGTGCCATGGCCAAGCCCTGGAGCTTCGGACCGTTCGGACGTGAGAAGCAACTCCTCGGCGGCGATGCGCGGCCGAACCGCAACCGATCGAGCGCCAATTCGCTCGCCTCGCTGCTGCTGTGGATCGTGCGCAAACGTGCAGTTTCGCCAACGGCCAGCGACAAGATGCTGGCGCTGCTGGAGCGGCCGCTAAACCCGCTGCGCGCGGATGAGAATCAGGTCAAGGAGTTCATCGGCGAATCATTGCCGGCCGGGTCCAAAGAGTGGTCGAAAGCGGGATGGATGTCGGAAGTCCGCCACGATGCCGCCTACATCGAGCTTCCCAGCGGACGGAAGCTGATCCTCGTGATCATGACGCGCGGCACCGCGGACGACGTCAAGCTCATCCCGGCGATTGCGAAGAGCGTGCTGACCGAGGTGCAGTAACAGGCCGCGGGCAGCGTGGTAACCTCATCCGTACACGCATATGGAATGGTGGTTCTGGGTTCTCCTCGCGTTTCTTCTGCTCACGATCGAGTTCTTCGCGACGACCGCGCATGTCGGGTTCTTCGCGGTCGGGGCGTTCCTCGTGGCCATTCTCGTCGGTCTGGGATTTGTCATTCCGCTCTGGGCGCAGCTCCTCATCTTTGCGATCTCGTCTGTCGTTCTGCTGGTCTTCGTGCGTCCGATCGTCGTGCGCAAGCTGGGCCTCAGCAAGACCCACATCGTCGACACGATGATCGGTGAACAAGCCATCGTCCTCGGGGATCTGGCAGTGGCAGGTGAGGGGAAGGCAGAGATGCGTGGCAGTACGTGGACTGCACGGAATGTCGGAGAAACACCGCTTCTCAAAGGACAACGCTGCGTCGTGGAGAAGGTCGTCGGTCTGACCATCTACGTGCGCGCGTCGTAAACAACGTCAACGGAGGCTGTCATGACTGTTATCGTCGCGTTCGTCGTCGTCATTTTTGCGCTCATCATGATCAGCCGCATCGCGCGCGTCGTTCCGCAGCAGAACGCGTGGGTGGTGGAGCGGCTGGGCAAGTATTCGTCGACCCTGGAGCCGGGATTTCACATCCTCGTGCCGTTCCTCGACAACGTCCGCTACAAGCATTCGCTGAAGGAAGTGGCGATGGACGTGCCGGAACAGGTCTGCATCACGCGCGACAACGTGCAGGTGGCGGTCGACGGTGTCCTCTACTTCAAAGTGCTCGATCCCGCGCGCGCGTCGTACGGCATCTCTGACTACACTTTCGCCATCTCGCAGCTCGCGCAGACGAACCTGCGCAGCGAGATCGGAAAGATCGAGCTCGATCGAACCTTCGAGGAGCGCACGAACATCAACCTCATGGTCGTGAGCGAAGTCGACAAAGCCTCGGAAGCGTGGGGCGTGAAAGTTCTCCGCTACGAGATCAAGAACATCAATCCGCCGAAGGATGTGCTGGCGGCGATGGAGAAGCAGATGCGCGCCGAGCGTGAAAAGCGCGCCACGGTGCTCCAATCGGAAGGCCAGCGCGACGCGTCGATCAATCAGGCCGAGGGCGACAAGCAGCAGGTGATCAAGGCGTCGGAGGCGAAGAAGCAACAAGCGATCAACGAGGCCGAGGGGCAGAGCGCGGCCATCGAGTCGGTCGCTGTCGCCACCGCGAACGGAATCAAGGCCGTGGCCGAAGCGATCAAGACTGCGGGCGGATTCGAAGCGATGCAGCTTCGTCTCGCCGAGGAGTACATCAAACAGTTCGGCGAGCTGGCCAAGAGCGGCAACTCGATGATCATCCCCGCGAATCTGAGCGACGTCGGCTCGATCATCGCCATGGCCACGAGCGTGTTCAAAGGAGCGGGGGGCGATCCGAAGCCTCCGATCCGGCCGGCGATGGATTCGACGCGGGGGTAATGGACGGGTGCGCAACGTTGTAATCGTCCTCGGGAGCGCAGCGTTGCAATCGTTCTCCCGTGCGCAGCGTTGCAATCGTGTCATCCTGAGTCGCCGGAGCCGCCGCTTTCACGCTGCACTTACCCCTGGCAGGCATCGGCGGCGTAGGACGATCGAAGGATCTCAAATTACGTTGATCGCGTTCACCAGGCGCGCCTGATCCTCATCAATGACGCTCGCTCGCGCTGGGCCAACACGATTCGCGTAGTCTGAGATCCTTCGACCGTCCTCCGGCACTTCGTGTCCTTCGGCGGCTCAGGATGACACGGCTGGGTGGGTCAGAGTGATGTTGAGGATGTTGATGATGGAGCGTTCTTCGCCCTTCTCCACCACGCGTACGCAGGCAATCCCGCGGCGAGGATCGCGAATCCGATCAGGCTGTTAACTGGCGACTTCACGATCGTGGCGATGACGACGATCCAGCAGGAGATCGTGAAGATGCCGGTGGTGAAGGGATGGCCAGGCGTTCGGAAGCCGGCGGCGGGTTGGCGGCGGCGGAAGATGAAAAGTGCCAGGCCCGTCAGGCCGAAGAAGATGAAATCGGTCGAGACGACGTAGCTGAGGATCTGCTCGTAGGTGCCGGAGACGGTGATGATGATCGCGACGACGCCTTGCAACGCGATCGCGACGACCGGCACGTGCGTCTTCGCGCTGATGCGTCCGACGCTCTTGAAGAAGAGTCCGTCGGCAGCCATGGCGTAGTAGACGCGCGGCGCGGTGAGCATGCTCTGGCTGAGAAATCCGAGAGTGGAGATGGCGATGCCGGCAGCGATCAGCCGCGCGCCGCGCTCGCCGAGGGCGAGGCGCATCACGGCGGAGGCCGGGGTGGCGGCGTTCGCCAGTCCGGCGGAGCCGAGCGCGCGTACGCAGACGTAACTGACGCCGACGTAGATGGCGATGACGCCGATGATGCCGACGAGCAGGCCGATGGGAAGGTCCCGGCGCGGGCGGGCAAGCTCGCCCGAGACGAAGCTCGCCGTCTGCCAGCCGCCGTACGCGAACATCACTGGCGTCATCGCCGCGCCGAAGCGGAGGAAGAGATCGGTGGAGAGGGGAGCGTCGAGCATCGCGCGTGGCGTGGTATGCGGGGCGACGACGGTCGCTCCGGCCACGAGGAGCATGGCGATCGCGGCGAGCTTCATCAGCATCAGCGCGTTTTGCGTGTTGCTGCCGCTGCGCACGCCGAGACAGTTGATGAGCGTGAGGATGAGCAGCGCGCCGACGGCGACGGTCCATTCCGGAATGGCGATGCCGATCAGACTGAGCGCGTAGCGCGCGAACGTTGCGGCGACCGCCGCCATCCCGCCGCTCTGCACGATGAGCAGCAGCGCCCAGCCGTACATGAAGGCAACGGACGGATGGTAGGCATCGCGAAGGTACGCATATTGACCGCCGACCTCGGGACGCAACGCTGCCAGCTCCGCGTAGGCGAACGCGCCGAGGAGCGCGATCACGCCGCCGGCAATCCACGCGCCGAGGATCAGCGCCGGTGTGTGAACCTGCCGGGCGACGACGGTGGGATTGAGAAAGATGCCCGAGCCGATGATGCCGCCCATCACGATCATCGTGGCGTCGAACGCGCCGAGGCGGCGGGCGAGGGCGGGAGTGGTCATGGTCGTTTAGCCCGCATTTCTCGCACTTTCATCGCGACTCATTCCAATCGAGCGCCTTCTCCCCTCGTGCTTTTCGAGGGGAGAAGGTGCCGAAGGCGGATGAGGGGTGTGGTGCAATCGAACGACGCGAAGTTTCGTCCGTGAAGGCATTGCCCACCTCCTGTTCGGCAACGTTGCCGCGACAGTCAAATGCCCCCTCATCCGTCCTTCGGCCACCTTCTCCCCCACAAAAAGCGTGGGGGAGAAGGCGCTCGATTGGAAAGTATCGGAAGAAGAGTGTGGGATATGCGGTGGAGTATCACAGTTTCGGCGCTTGGACCTGCCCCGACTCCCGCGCAACCTCACGCCGCTCCGCTTCCCGCCGCAGCCTCGGGCGCACAACAATCGACCGTTGCCACCACCTCGTTACCGCAACCGTGGTACTCGATCGACGAGAAGCTGACGTGTCTGGCCATCAGGATGCCGCGGCCGTGGCGGTCGAATGCGCGGCGGGGATCGATGTCGAGGTAGCGCGTCCACTCGAAGCCGTTGCCGCGGTCAGCGATCGTGAAGCGCAACTCGGAGTCGTTGCGATGGAACCGGACGTCGACGCGTTTTGCGAGATTGTCGGGCAGCGTGAGTCTTCGCGCGATCTCGGCTGCCCACGTCCCCTCGGACAGCAGCTCGCTCTTCTCATCGTAGGTGATGCCGAGGTTGCCGTGCTCGACGGCGTTGACGAGGAGCTCGGTGAGGCCGATGACCGTCGCCTCGGCGTCGGGGCAGGCGTTGGCAAGAACGGCGGCCAGACCGCGCGCTTCTTCGATCGTGCGAAACGTGAAGTGCGCGTCGTCGAGCAATTGCAGAACCTGCAGCCCTCGGCGCACGCGACGCTGCAGCTCGCGCGCGGCGGCACTATCAGCGGCGGCCGTGCGCACGACGCTCATGAGCATCTCGACGTCGTAGGGTTTGGTCAGGTAGTAGTAAGCGCCGGCGCGAATGCCTTCGATCACTTCGTCGCGCGCGACGAGCGCGCTCTGGAGGATGACCGGGATAATCAGGAAGCGGTGATCGCTCTTGATGCGCTTGAGCAGGTCCATCCCATTCATGCGCGGCATGGAGCGGTCGAGGACGACGAGATCGTAGCGGTCGGGATTGGCATCGAGCATCGCCCAGGCGTCGACGCCGTCGCATGCGAACTCGGTCTCGAAGCCGTCGCGGCCCAGGTAGACATCGAGCAGAGCACGGTCGGTTTCGCTATCTTCGACGATCAGGACGCGCGCCTGCTCAGACATCGTGACCTCAATTGTTGTGGTGCGTGCGGATCATAAAACAACTAGCGGTAACCCTGAACAACTGCCTCCCACTCGCCACGCTCGCGCAGGAGGCGCTCGACCACCTCGCGGAATGCTCCCTGCCCGCCGAGCGACTTCAGTTTCCAGAAAGCCGCAGCGTAGACCTCCGCCGCGGCATCGGCCGGGGCGGCGGAGAGTCCGGCGCGCAGCATCGGCGCCAGGTCCGGGAGATCGTCGCCGATGTAGAGGGCCTGATCGAACGAGTGGGCCATCGACTCGAGGATCTCCGCACAGGCAACGGCCTTGTTCGTTGCACCCTGGTGCAGCTCGGTGATGGACAGCTCGCGTGCGCGGCGCGTGAGGGCGGGCGAGCGTCGCGATGTGAGAAGCACGATCTGGATGCCTACGCGCTGGGCCAGCTTCGCGCCGAGTCCGTCGCGGACGTTGAAGTTCTTGAGCTCGGAGCGGTCGCCGGCGTAGATGATCTTCCCGTCCGTCCAGACACCGTCGACGTCGGAGACGATGACGCGAATGTCGCGCGCGTGAGCCATGTGTGCGCGAAGGATAGCAGCCGCAACATAGAATCCATCTTGTGACCATCCCTACCCGACGCGTGCTTCGTGGGCGCGTGCTAACGATCGGCCTGCGTGCCGTGAGCACCATCGTGCGCCGCCTCTCGCTTTCCACTGCCCGAAGCATCGGCGTTTTCATCGGACAACTTGGCTGGCTCATGCTGTGGCCCGATCGCGGGCGCGCCATCGCAAACATTACCGCCGCGTTCCCGGACTGGTCTCGCAGGCGCTGCCTCAGAACAGCCCGGGCGATGTTTCATCACCTCGGCAAGACACTGGTGGAGATTCTCTGGCTGCCGAACCTGAACGCGGAGACGCTGGCGCGGACCACGACGTTCGAGGGCCTCGAGAATCTCCCGACAGGCGAGGGAGCGATCGGGATTACGGGGCACTGCGGCAACTGGGAGTGGCTCGCTCATGCCATCGCCAGGCACACATCGCTCACCGTTCTTCATCGCGAGCGTGACGAAGTGGAGATGAACGATTTCGCGACCGAGTTGCGGCACAGCAGCGGAATCGCCACGATCGACAGAGGCTCGACCGCTGCCGGGCGGGAAATGATCCGCGCGTTGAGGCGCGGCAGTCTTCTCGGATTTCTGATCGATCAAAGCATCCGCTCCGAGAGCGTGCGCGTGACCTTCTTCGGGCGGCCGGCGCTGGCCCCGCTTGGTCCGGCCAGACTGGCGATCACGACGGGCGTACCGATCATCCGCATGTTTTGCGAGCGCCGCGGCGACATGCTGCACATCCGCATCCTCGAGCCGATCCTCGCCGGTCCCGACGACGATGCGGCGTCGATCACAGCCCGGCTCACCGCCGACATCGAGGAGCAGATCCGCCGCGTGCCGGAGCAATGGGTATGGATGCACGGCCGCTGGAGGATCCGGTCGAAATGGGAGGTGTTCGGGAACGAGAAGGCGGAGGGAAGAAAGGTGAAGAGGGAGCGGAAGCGGAGAAAGGCGAGAACTTAGTGATCGGAGTCTAAGTTCGGAAACCGTTTCACGCGGAGACGCGGAGGACGCGGGGAACCCCCCTCCGCATCTCCGCGCCTCCGCGTGAAACGGTTTTTTGAGTGAGCTCACCAAAAGCTCAAATCACGATCGTCTCGTGAATCAGCTTGTTCTCCCAGAATCGCGCGATCGACAGCGGCGTGCAATCAAGTGTGCGGTACTGGCCGTACTGCAACAGTTCGGAGAGTGCCAGGCCCGCGGCCGGCGACTCCATCGCGCCGTGGCCCGAAAACCCGGTGGCGAAGAGCAAGCCGGCAACGTGCGGATGCTCGCCGAAGACAGCGTTGTGGTCGACTGCGTTCGTGTCGTACAAGCCGCCCCACATCGACATCAACCGGCAGCGCTCCATGCCCGGGATGCGCTCCTGCATGTAGTAGTTGATCTGCTCCTCGTAGTACTTCGCATCGGCGGTGGTGTCGAAGCCCTTGGGCGTATCGGGATCCGCCCGCCCGATCATCAAATTCGGTCCCTCGGGACGGAAATAGATGCCGTTGTCGATGATCGTCATCGGGATCCGCTCGAAGCCTTCGATCGGCGGCATGTTCGTGATGAACAGCATGCGATTGAGCGGGATCACCGGCGGAAGGTCGTCTCCGGTCAGTCCGGACGCTTCCATGAGCGCGTTCGTCCACGCCCCCGCGGCGACGAGGATCTTTTCGCTCTCGATGAAGGAGCCATCCTCCATCTCCACGCCGCGATAGGCGCCGTCGACGATGCGCAGCTTCTTGACGGCCGCGTTCAGACGCAGCTCGGCGCGTCCGCCGAATCCCTCCAGTCCGCGCTCGAAATACCCCTGCGCCGCCGCCGACGGATCGAAGCTGCCGCAGTCGGGTCCGAACACTCCTCCGGCGATCGGTTTCATCTGCAGGATCTCGTTCACCTCGGGATCGATATGACCAGTGCCGGCGCGGAGGCCCGGAACCTTCGCTTCGACTTCCGTCGCGTCGAGAAACTCGATCGTCACGCCGTTCTTCGCCCACTCGCTGCCGTAGGCCCTGGCGCTGTCGAAATTCTCTTCGTACTGGCAGAAGAGGTAGCCGCGCTGATCGAATCCGATCGGAAACTGGAGCTCATCCTGAAACGACTTCAGCTTCCCGATCGAGTAGCTCGTCAGCCGCATGTTGATCGGCGTCGTCCAGATGTTGCGGAAGCCACCGGCGGAGAGCGCGGTCGAGCCTTTCGAAAGCGCATCTTCGCGCTCGAGCACGAGCACGCGCCCGCCGTAGCCGAGTTGCGCCAGGTGGTACAGCACGCTCCCGCCGATGATCCCGCCGCCGATGATGATCAGGTCGTAATTGGGCATTGATTCTTTCTCATTCAGTCTTCGCAACCACCGCCGCTGCAATGCGTTTCGCGCCGGCGTCGGTGAGGGCGCGTGCGCAGGCGCGGATCGTCTCGCCGGTCGTGATCACATCGTCGACGAGAAGGATCCGCCGCGATGCCGCGCGCGGCGAGGCCCGAAAGGCGCCCTGCACATTCGCCGCTCGTTCGTTGCGGGCCAGTCTCGATTGCGCGCTGCTGTCGCGCGTCTTCGCCAGGAGCGCCGTCTCGCAGCGCAGTCCGAGGCGGCGGGCCAGCGCGCGGGCGAGGAGCTCGGCCTGGTTGTAGCCGCGCCGGCGCAGTTTGGCGCGATGCATCGGAACGGGAACGACGGCGTCGAAATCGAGATCGCCGCGCTCACGAATGACGCTCTCGACCAGCTCGGCCAGCGGCGCCGCGAAAAAATCATGTCGCTTGAATTTGAACGCGTGCAGAACCTTTTCGAGCGAGCCTCGATAGCAGCCCCACGCCTCAGTCCACTCCACCGGCGGCGGTGTGACGAGACACGATCCGCAGACGTAGCCGGGATCGTTACCGCTCCACGGCGCCGCGCAGTAACGGCAGCGCGTCGCCGGAATCTGCGGCAGCGACGCCCAGCACGCCGCGCAGCACGAAGCCTTCCGCGCCCGCCACGGCAGCTCGCCATCGCAGACCACGCACGCCGCGTGCAGAACTATTCTCGCCGTCTCCCGTCCTATAGAGGACAGTGTTTGCAACATGGCGTGATTGTACGGGAGTGGGGGTGGGGTGTGGGGAGTGGGAGTTTTATCCTCGAAGATTCTTTCAGGCATAACTCTTCTGCTCCCACACCCCACCCCCCACTCCCCACACCCCTAACTTCGATATAGTGAGGACTGCATGAAAAAGACTCTGATACTTCTCGGCTTTCTCTTCGTTTCTGCACTTCCCGTTCTCGCCCAGAACCACGAGCTCACGATCCTCGCAGGAGGAGCGAAGGCGCTGAAGTCGTTCGATGGCGGCAAGTCCGACTTCCAGCACGGGTTCGAGGAGATCTCGTACGGAATCGACGTTGAACAGGACACGATCTTCAAGATCAAGGTTGGCCGGATGGATGCCAGAACCGTCTTCGTGAAGCCAGATCCCATCACCGGCAAACCGATCCCCGACGTCGTCGATCCCAAAGGACAAGTCGAATACGCGGACGCCGTGATCGAGTACCGCTTCTCGGAGCCGTTCGGCTACACCGGCCTTTTCGCGGGAACCGGTCTTTACCGCCAGAGCAGCGGCAGCCGGCAGGAGAGCGATTACGGCTTCGTCGGTGGCGTCAACGGGATCTTCCCCATCTCGCGAAGCGTCGGCATCATTGCGGAGGGGTCGTACCACTGGGTTCACTTCTACAGTCCGAAGCCGCGCTACGGCGCGGTCAGCGTCGGTGTTCGCTTCGCGTTCTGACGTTTGATCCGGGGCACGCGCCTTGCTCCTCCGCCTTGTGAAACAAGGGGAGGATCATCTACATGGCCAAAGACTCGAATCAGAAATCAGGCTCGCGTAGCGCGCGCGACGTCATGACAGCGAACCCAAGCACGGTGTCCGAGACGGATTCGATCCGCGATGCTGCGCGGATCATGGCGAGTGAAGACACCGGCGTCGTGCCCGTCGTCGACGGCAAGAAAGTAATCGGGATCGTGACCGACCGCGACATCGTGGTCCGGCTCGTGGCCGAAGGAAAAGATGCCGGCGACGCCAAAGTGAAGTCTTACATGTCACGGGCCGTGCGATCAGTCCGGGACGACACGCCTGTGTCTGAGGTGCTCAGCGTGATGAGCAACGCGCAGATCCGGCGCGTGCCGGTCGTGAACGCCAGCGACGAACTGGTCGGTATCGTGTCGATGCGGGACATCTCGACCGAGGCCAATCAGGATCGTAATCTGGGCAAGGCCGTGGAGCAGATCAGTCAGGGGCCGGCGAACAATTAGGTTTGCGGGTTGCTGGGTTGCCGAGTGGAATCGGAAACTCGGCAACCCAGCAACCTCCAGCAATCCCCGCCACCCTGCTAACCTTGCGCGATGCCGAAACGCGTTGCGCTTGCTCTCCTTCTCGTTGTCGTCACGCCGATCTACGGAGCGCGGCGCGTCGTCAAGCCGGTGCCGAAGGTGGTGGCGGCTCCCGTCGGCATCACGGTCGACACGCATGCCGACACTCCCACCCAGTTTCTCGATCATCCCTTCGACCTCGGCGTGCTCAACACCCGCGGGCACTTCGACTATCCGCGCATGAAAGCCGGCGGTCTCGACGCGGAGTTCTTCGCCGCGTACGTTCCCGCCAAGTACGCCAACAAGGGAGCGGCCGCGTACTGCCTGAAGATCATGGAGACCATCCATGAGATGGCGGATGCCTATCCGGCATGGGTGCGCTTCGCGACGTCGACAGCGGGGATCAAAGCCGCGGTCGCCGGCAATCGCCGCGCCATCCTCATCGGTATCGAAGGCGGCCATGCCATCGAAGACTCCCTCGACGTTCTTCGCGCCTTTTACCGCTTCGGTGCGCGCTACATGACGCTGACGCACACGAACACGAACAACTGGGCGGACTCGTCGGGAGATGAAGCGACGCACAACGGCCTAACGCCATTCGGCAAAGACGTCGTCCTGGAGATGAACCGCCTCGGCATGCTCGTCGACGTCTCGCATGTCAGTGACAAGACCTTCTACGACGTCATCGAAGTGTCGAAAGCGCCGGTGATCGCCTCGCACTCTTCTTCGCGCGCGCTGGCCAGCGCACCGCGCAACATGACGGACGAGATGCTGGCCGCGCTCTCGAAAAACGGCGGCGTGGCGATGGTGAACTTCTATCCCGTCTTCCTCTCCGATGAGGTGGCCAAAGTCTCGAAGGAGCGGGAAGAAAAGCTCAAGCCCGAGATCGCCGCATTGAAAGCGAAGGATCCCTCGGAAGGAGCGGTGTACGAGGAGGGCTTGCGCCAGTTGATGGCAGCCAATCCGCTGCCGAAGGTGTCGTGGACCGTGATCGTCGATCACATCGACCACATGGTGAAAGTCGCCGGCATCGATCACGTCGGTATCGGTTCGGACTTTGACGGTATCCCCGAAGTGCCCGAAGGGATGGAGGACATCAGCAAACTCCCCGCGATTCGCGCCGAGTTGAAACGCCGCGGCTACGCCGATGACGACGTCCGCAAAATCATGGGCGAGAACTTCATGCGCGTGTTTGGGGAAGTAGAGAAGATCGCGAAGGAGCTGCAGACGAAGGGGCCTGCGGCGGTTCCGGTGATCCCAAGCGCGGCGAAGTAGGGGAACGGACTTCCTCGCACGTACTTCTCGCAGCGCGCTCGTGAGTCAGTGCCGAGCTTCATGCTTCGCTTCACGCGAAATCGGTGTCATCCTGAGACTGCCGGAGCCGCTGCCCCGCGCTGCGCTGTCAACCGGCAGGAAACAGCGGCGTAGGACGGCGAAGGATCTCCGATTACGAGGCATGTGGCATGTGCGTCGTAGTTAGAGATCCTTCGCCGTCCTACGCCGCCATTCCACGCAGCGTGAGTTGATCGAGCTCGAGGGGCGGCTCCGGCTGTCTCAGGATGACACGATCGTGGTAGTCGCAACGTCGGTGACGAGACCTCCTACGACGGCGCCGAAAACGTTCGCTCGGGATCATCTGCGGCGACGTAGTCTCGAACGTAGCGAACGAGCGCCGGCGTGGCGCGCTCGCCCTCGACGGCGGTGCGGAGGTAGGAGAGTGCGGTCACGCTGGCGAGGGTTACGCCGGCGGCCGTGAACAGCCCGGCCAGTTCGCGGGCGATGTTGGCCGCTTCGCTCCACTCGTTGCGGCGGAGGAGCTCTTCGGTGATGTCGAGGTTGACGAAACCGGCGTCCGAGGCCATGCCGAGCGAGCGGAAGGAGGCGGCGGCGCTGTAGAGAAGCTCGATCGCTCGTTCATGTTCGCCCAACGCGCGGAGAATCGCGGCGACCGTCCATTCCGAACGGATGCGCTCCGCGTCCATTTTCAGCTCCGCGAATCCGGTTGCCGCCGCCTGCGCTTGCGCCAGCGCGCTCGCCGGCCGGCCGCGTTTCAGGCTGCATTCGGCAAGATTCGCGCGGACGCGGGCCAGCTCGATGCGGTCATCGAAACGCTTGAGCATCGGCACGACCTCGAGCCACGTTTTCTCGGCCCAGTCGATTTCCCCCTGCTCGAAGCGGATGCAGGCTTCGAGGATGAGCGTCTTCGCCAGCGGCATCGTGTCTCCGAATTCGCGCAGCAGCGCTTTGGCGGATTCGAGAACAGACAGCGCCTCGTCGTAGTCTGTCATCTTGAAGAGGGTGATGGCGCGGGTGTAGAGCGCTTGGCCGATCTCGAAATCGCCGAGGGGCAGCAGGCGATAGAAGGCGGCAGCGAGGTCGGCGGCTTCGAGTGACTCCGCATATCTGCCGAGGTGACGGAGCGCGTTCGCGCGCTGCTTCCAGCAATCTCCCGCGCAGACGTGGATCGCCGGGATGTCGAGCGAGCCGGTGACGATCTCCGCAACATTGATCAGCAGCAACGCGTGCTGCGGACGCCGTTTGACCTCGATCTCCACCTCGGTCAGCAGGCGAAGGACCATCCCTTCCGTGCGTTGGTGCGGATTCTCCTCGAAGGCGGACGGCCATTCCTCGATCGGCAATCGCATCAGCTCGCCGAAGAATGCTTCGGCCCGCGCCGCTTCCGCTCCCATTCTCTGCCTCGTGGCGAGGATATCGAATTGCTCGGGCGGCCGCTTGCGATCGTTCTTCCGTGACTCGATGAAGTCGAGCACGTTGTCGTGCAGACGAAACGTCGCCTCGAGGGCGTCCAGTTCGTTCTGGCAATCGGCGCAGTCGGCGAGATGCGTCGCAATCGCCAGCCGGTCGTCGACAGGGTCGCCTTCGATGTACTTCGCAAGCGTCGTGCGATCGGGATGCTGGCTCATGAGCGTTCCCCAAGCGCACGCCTCGCTGCCGCCAGACAGCGGTGCACCTTTAGCCGGATGTATCCGGGCGACGTCCCGTAGCGTGCGGCAATCTCCCGGGCATTCAATCCCTCGACATAGCGGAGACGCAGGATTGTACGGCACGCAGCCGGAAGCCGTGCGAAAAGGGTGGCCACATCGTGCCGCGCGAGCACGTCATCTACGGGTGAGCCCGGATCGAGCAGGTCGTTGGTGATCTGTTGCCCCGGCCGCAGGTTCCGCCAGTAGTTGCGGCAAGCGTTGCTGATGGCTGCGATGAGCCATCGGCGATCGTCGCCGATCACTTTCTCGTGCCTCATAAACGACACGAACACGTCGTGGACGAGAGGCCGGATGTCGGACGCCGGGATCCGGAAGCGCCGCCGCGCGATGAACCGCAGAAGATCGTAGTAGGCCTCGTAGGCGTCCGCGACCCGATCGGTGAGTGCGGCATCGAAGTCTTTAAGCATGGAGTGGAGGATGCGCGAAGTATCGCCGTCCACTTCGCGGATGGCAATCCCCCCTTGATAACAAAAACCTCGCTGGCGGTTCTGATCCCAACGACGAGAGGCCTCTCCGAACGAACGTTCGCCCGGCTTGTCCGGTGGGCGGAAGGGAGGGGTCTATGCTCGATTTTCTCATCAATCTCTGGCTGGATAGCCGGCTTTCTGTTCCGGACGGTTAGTCAGTTCTTCGCCGCATCAGGGATCGGGGACGCGTCTCCGATCCCTGATTCGTGGTGAGGCAGAGATCAGTGAGGCAGAGATCAGAGATCAGAGATCAGAGATCGGACCGATCAGACCGATCAGACCGATCTCTGATTTCCCGCGTCCCCTCCACGCGTAGCCAGCCGCTCCTTCGCATACAATTCCCGCCGTACGGAGGAGCAAACATGTCGGTGGTGGCTCCCGCGATCGAAGCTAACCCTCTTCGGGAAGGTCTGGAGCAGGAACGCGTTCCCGATGCGTCCTGTCTCGTCATTTTCGGTGCCTCGGGTGATCTGACCCAGCGCAAGCTGATCCCAGCGCTCTACTCGCTCGCGCATGACGGCCTTCTGCCGCCGGGGCAGACCATCATCGGATACGCCCGTCCTGACTACACCGACGACGCCTTTCGCATGGCCATGCGCGAGTCGTGCGACAAATTCGCACGTACCCGGCCGGTCGACGAAGCGGTCTGGGACAACTTCGCCAAAGGCCTCTTTTACGTCCGCGGCGAATTCAGCGAGCCGGAGGGCATCCTCCGCCTGAACGCCAAGATGAAGGAATGCGACGAGACGCGCGGCACCGGCGGCAGGCGGATCTACTACCTCGCCGTCCCTCCCCAATTCTTTTCGACAGTCACTGAGCTGCTGGGGCGGGAGAAGATGGTCTCGGATCCTGAGCAGGGTGGTCCGTTCACGCGCGCCATCATCGAGAAGCCGTTCGGCCACGACCTGGCTTCGGCGAAGGAGCTGAACCGCGTCGCCGTGACGACCTTCCGCGAGCGGCAGGTTTTCCGCATCGATCACTACCTCGGCAAAGAGACCGTCCAGAACCTCCTCGTTCTCCGTTTCGCCAACGGGATCTTCGAGCCGTTCTGGAACCGCCAGTACATTGACCATGTGCAGATCACCGTGGCGGAATCGATCGGCGTGGAAAAGCGCGGTCCCTATTTCGAGACCTCAGGCATCTCCCGCGACATCATCCAGAATCACATGCTGCAACTCGTCTCGCTGATCGGGATGGAGCCGCCGGTGGCTTTCGAAGCCAATGCCGTGCGCGACGAGAAGGTGAAAGTGCTCCGCGCACTCCGCGAGTTCCCGCGCGGACACGAGACCGACGTTTCGGTGCGCGGCCAGTACATCGACGGCTCCGTGCTCGGCGAGAAAGCGATCGCCTATCGCAAAGAAGTGAAGGTCGATCCGAATTCGAACGTCGAGACATACGCGGCGTTGAAGATCTTCATCGACAACTGGCGTTGGGCCGACGTGCCGTTCTACCTTCGCGCCGGAAAGCGCCTGCCAAAACGAGTCACCGACATCTCCATCCACTTCCGCCCGGCTCCGTATCCGCTCTTCAACAAGCTCACGCACGTGAAGATGCAGCCGAACGTTCTGGCCATCCGCATCCAGCCCGATGAAGGCATCTCCCTGAAGTTCGATTCGAAGGTTCCCGGCCCAACGGTGCGCACGTCTCCGGTGACGATGGAGTTCCGCTACGCAACGTCGTTCGGCGCCGAGCCGCCCGAGGCCTACGAACGGCTACTGCTCGAGACCATGCTCGGCGACTCCACCCTTTTCGCGCGCCGCGACGAAGTGGAGACCGCGTGGGCCTGGCTCGATCCGCTGCTCAACGCCTGGTCCGCCGATCCGATCGGTCCCGAGCTCTATCCCGCCGGTACCTGGGGCCCTGAGGCCGCCGACAAGCTCATCGAGCGCGACGGCCGCAAGTGGAGAAGGCCGTGAGCGCAACTCTCCGACCCCCGACCCCCGAAACCCGACTCCCGACGCCATGACCGACATCACCGCTGCCGACGTTCGCGTCGATGTGAATGCGATCGAGAAGAGCCTCTCCGAGCTGTGGCGCGGGCAGCAGGACGGCGAGGATGCCGTCACGCGCGCGGCGCTCTGGAATGTGGTCGCCCACACGTCGACAAGCGAGTCGCACGCCCTTGCCGCCGAGACCCTCGGGCGCGCCAGTGCTGTCGTGCCGCAGCGCACGATCGTCGTCCGGTCGAATCCTGCGGCCGAGGCGGAGCTGACGTCATGGATCAGCGCGAACTGTCACCTCGTCGGCGGCGGCAAGCAGGTCTGCTCCGAGGAGATCAACATCGTCGCCGGAGGAGACAGGATTCATCGCGTGCCCCCCGTCGTCAGCGCGCTGCTCATCCCCGACATGCCGGTGGCTTTCTGGTGGATCGGCGATCTGCCGAACGAGCATGAGGAGTATGTGGAGTTGCTCCTCGAGCCGGCCGATCGATTGATCGTCGACTCCGTCTATTTCGATTCGCCTGCCGATCTGGCGCTCGTCTCCCGCATCGCCGAGCAGACGTCGACGTCGCCCGCGGATCTGAACTGGGTCCGCCTCGAGGAGTGGCGCGCGGCGACGGCTTCGATCTTCGATCCTCCGCCGATGCGCAGCCGCCTCAACGCCATCCGCCGCGTGCGCGTGATCGCCGGCAGTTCCAACCACGAATTCTTCGGCGAGTCCGTCGAGTCGTTGCTCTACGCGTCGTGGCTGAGCGCGCAGGTCGGACACGCCGTCGACGCGAACGGAAAAGTGGAAGGCGCCGCCGGCTCGATCGATTACGCCTTCGAGCGCCGGCATCAATCGACGGACGTCGGCGGCATCACCCTCGTCGAGATCTCGTTCGAAGACGGCGCCTGCGCCAGCATCACCCGCGACCGCGATCGGGGAGTGCTCGTCGCCAACGTCGACGGCAGCGTAACGGTCCAATCCGTCACCCGTACGCTCGACCAGCAGATGGAGAAACTGATCGTCCGCCAGCTCAAACGCATCGACGGCGACCGCGTGCTGCGCCGCGTCCTGCCAATCGCGATCAAGCTGGCAAAGCGCGTGGCGTGAGTTTCCTGTCATTCCGAGAGGGCGGGACGGTGGGTGGGCGAGGAATCCCCTGCCTACGAAGCGTAAGACGAGCTTGGCGAGAAATGCCGGTAGAGAACCGTTCACGCGGAGACGCGGGGGGACGCGGAGATATGATTCCTCGCGCCCTCGCAATCACACACATGAACCTTCGCATCTTCGACGCGCCGCAAGACGCCCTCGCCGCCACCGCGCGGACGATCATCCAGCGCGTAAACGCCGGCGCTCGAACAATCGCACTGTCGGGTGGCGAGACGCCCAAACCTCTCTACGCCGCGCTCGGCGCCACGCCACTTCGCGAGGAGCTGGCAGAGTTTCCGATCACCTGGATCGTCGTCGATGAGCGCTACGTCCCGATCGAGCATCCCGACTCGAACGCCGGCATGATGCAGAAGACGCTCTTCGCCAACGGCGTCGCGCCGAACCATCGCTTCCTACGTTTCCGCACCGAGCTGAACGACCCCGCCGCCACCGCCCGCGCCTTCGAAGACGAATGGCGCACCCTCGGCATCACCACCCTCGACCTCGTCCTCCTCGGCATGGGCGACGACGGCCACACCGCCTCGCTCTTCCCCGGCACCCCGGTGCTCGAAGTCGAAGACCGCATCGCCGCCGAGGTCTATGTGCCGCGCCTCGACTCGTGGCGCGTCACGCTGACCAAACCCGTCCTCCGCGCCGCCACCCTCCGCCTCGTTCTCGCCCCCGGCGCAAAGAAGAAGCCGGTGCTCGAAGCGCTCCAGGCCGGGACGGACTACCCGATCGCGCAGGTAACCAGCGGCATCGAAACGTGGTGGATGATCGATAGGGAAGCGGCGCCGGACGGCACCGCAGCGTAGCGCCGGCGGCTCGCCGGCTGGACCGCCGCCGGCCCGGCGGCGAGGTTAGCCGGAAAGCGGCGGTACGAGCTACGCGCCGCTCTCGAAATGACGGTCGCGCTCGTGGCGAATCCGGTCGGGCTATACCTCTCTGTTCCACAGAGGGACCATGAAGTGACGGAAGCGCCCCGCGCTACCGTGACCGAGATCCTTGTCGAGCAACGTCGGTAGGTGCTGGGCCCGATGCTGTGACCCATGCGCGTTTTCAGACGATGTTGTACCTGCGTTCAATCTCCTGGGTCGCCTTCTGCACTTCTGCAGTAAAACCTTCCACCAAGGCAGGATCAATCGTAAAGGTAAGGCCGACGCGCCCTCGGGTCTTACCAGATCCAATCAACTCCGACACGCCCGTGCGAAGGCGGGTCGGGAATTCGGAGATCTCCAGCACGACAGCGTCCGAGAAGCGCGCGAGCAGAGCAATGGCGGCCTTCATTTCCTCAGGGACATGAGCGCTGCGCAGTCGGTTGGTCCACTCCAGCGACTCTCGATACGCTCCAGTAGCTCGTCTGGAACCGTAGACGATAGCCGGAATGTCACCTTTCTCGCAGGCTGTGTTCAACGTCTCGTTCAGCGTGTAAGTAAGTTCCCGAATGATTCGCCGGACATGCTCGAAGTTGCTTCTACCCCAATCGCCGACGTTTGCTTGCGACACGACCTCGCCGGACCCACTCGTGAGGCCTCGGTCGTAATCGCGCCTCATGTCAGCCAGATCGGCGAGTTGCTGCTCAAGAAGCTCCGCGAGTAGCAGCAGCGGCCACCCTTTCGGGCGGTCAAGGCTGAGACGTAGCGCTTGGCCCGCCAACTCTCGGAACTCTCCAGGCTCATTTCGCAAGCGTCGGCATGTGGCGAGGCCAGTCGTCATTTGGTAGGCGAATTGCGTGCGAAGCGCAAGGACGATGTCACTCGCGAGGTCGAACCCAAACGACCACACGCGGTCCGAGGCCCGAACCTCGGAAACGAAACGAAACAGCTCGTTGGTGTCTACGAGCCTGCTGAAGTCGGCGGCGGGGTTGGCTTCCCAGACCGGCAAGAGCGCAAGAACGTCACGATGCACGAACACGTAGATCGGAACTCCCTTGGCGCGCGCGGTGAGGTATTCGATATTGGTAACCGAACGGTTCTGACCATCGAGAACGGAACCATAACGGCTGCCAACTACGAGAACGAAAAGATCTGCGTCGTCTTCGATGCGCCGCCTGCAGTTCTCTATCGTGTCAATGGAGGGATCGACCGGAAAGGAAGGGTGTTCCGACGCGAGAAGGCGATACCCCATCTGGCCCTCGACAAATTCGGACAAGTCAGCACGGACCTGCCTTAGATCGAAGAACGTGGAACTCAAGAACACCGCTGGCAAAGCCGCCACATCTTTATTATGCATCCGCCGAGGATGATGGGGCCAGACCGTCGTCTTCTAAAGAACCTAAGGATCTGATGAAAAAGGGCTTGGTCGGCAATCTCCCCGTGTGCTGGACTGCGGCGACTGTTTGACGAAAGCGACGGGAACCCGCAAACTTCCCTACATGACGACAACCCTCGATCTTCCGGCCGATCTCGTCGAAGACATCCACCTTCGCGCGGAGCAGGAAGGGCGGGGACTCGATGAGACGGTCGCAGAGTTGTTGCGGGCAGGCTTGGCTGCATCCTCCTCCCGGACGGCAGCCGTTGTCCGTGCGACCGCTTCGATGCTTGAAGAGCGAAGGCGCATTGCCGAGAAGTTTCGGACAGGCGAGTGGGGAACAGATCCTTCGGGCTTCGAGGAAGGGCGGAAAGCTGATCGCGATGCGGCTGCGATACGAGATCGAGCCTGGAGACGTTAGAGCAACGTGAATCCTTTGGCGCTTCGCAGATCGCGGTCGAAGGTGTAAGTGGTTCTGGCGCCGCGCGCACTTGCGATCTCGCCGAGAAGGTAGTCGGAGAGATCGCCCTTTTCTCTCTCGTACATCCGCAGCGCGCGATCGACCAACTCGGGGTCTTCCAGAACGAACGGTGGAGTTGTCTGCAGCGTTCGTATGGCTGCGACGATGTCTGCACGTGGAGCCCGATACGCGCTCCTCAGGACCCACTCGATCTCGCACAGTACTGGATTGCTGACCAGGCAGGAATCGTCTTCTTCAAGGCAAGTCTCGATTAGTCCAAAAATAAGCGAGAAATGGGGATGAGACTCGGAAGGTCCATTGTTTCAGTAGTTTGCAAACAGACTGAACAATACAGCGAGGACCTTTC